>LUMN01000061.1_pt1 | contig 30618 bp, 29 predicted proteins | sample 729991 | NCBI WGS metagenome assembly LUMN01 (sample SAMN03860262, study PRJNA289734) | marine metagenome | biome: seawater column; feature: ocean; material: water; isolation source: Red Sea water column Station 22 - depth 25m | place: Saudi Arabia: Red Sea | collected 2011-10-15 | depth 25 m
ATCTGGATTATTATCAGCTGGGCAAGACTTTAACCATGAAACAAATCCATATGATGTCGGGTTAGGTAAGTATGTCGATTTAAAAAAAAATTATTTTATTGGAAAATCAGCATTGATGACTGCCGATAAAGAAAAAAGATGTTGGGGAATACGAGTAGAAAATGGAACAGGTTTAAAAGGAACTTACATAAAATTTAATAATGAAGTAATTGGAAAAATTACATCAAGTACTTGGTCTCCTTTTCAAAAATGTGGTGTTGGAATAGTTTTAATGAATTCTACAAAATATAAACCAGGATTAATAGTGGATGTAAGTTGCAATGATAATAAAATTCATAAAGGTGAAATATGTGTCTTACCAATGTATGACTTTAAAAATGAAATTGTAAGAGGTTTAAAAATCGATATTCCAACAGGTCCTTCTCCGTGGTCAGGAATAAAAAAATAATAATAGCAATTGGTGGTGGTGGATTTACACATTCGTCTGACGAAGACTTGGATGAATATGTTATAAATCAAGTTAATAAATCAAAAATCAATATCGGTTTTTTACCTACAGCTAGCAATGATAATCAAGAAAAGACCGATCTTTTTTATAAAAGATTTAAATCGCATAAATTTAAATTATCTCATTTTAATCTATGTTCAAGTGTGGAAGGTTTTAATGAATGGCTGATGAACAAAGATATAATTTATGTAGGAGGTGGTAATACCTCTAACATGATTAATATTTGGAAAAGACATAATCTTATCAAAGTATTTAAAGATGCATATGAAAAGGGAATAATTCTGAGTGGAATAAGCGCAGGAGCCGTCTGTTGGTTTGATTGGATATTATCAGACTCGGTCGATAAAGAGCTAAGTCCATTAAAAGGAATAAATTTTTTAGATGGAAGTTGCACTCCTCATTCTTCAGATAATAATCGACTTCGACAATTTATTTCAGAAATTAAAGACGGAAATTTGCCAGATGGAATAGCCATTGATGATGGTGTAGCTGTGCTTTTTATTGACGGAGTTCCTTCAGAGGTTTATTCTTCAAGAATTAATCATGACGCTTATTATGTGACTAGACATGATAAGATAAGTTTAAAAACATATATAAAAAATTTAAATGGATAACATTAAAGCCAGTAATAAAATTTTTAGCATTGAAGACGCAAAAAAACTATCAAAGAAAAGATTGCCAAAGATAGTTTATGATTTTATTGATGGCGCATCTGGAGATGAAAAGTTATCAGAAATTAATAGTTTTGCTTTAGATCAAATACGTCTTGAGCCAAGAGTTCTAAGAAATGTAGAGGAAAGAAAACTAAAAAAAAATATTCTTGGATTTAACTATGACTATCCATTTGGTTTTGCCCCAATGGGTATGACAAATCTTTCATGGCCGGGAGCAGACTCAATGCTGGCAAAAGAGAGTGCAAGAAATAATATACCAACTTGTGTATCGATGGCATCCACAACTACCTTAGAAAAAATGTATGAACTTTCAGAAGGTCATTCGTGGCTTCAACTTTATATTTTTCAGGATGAAGCTTTTGTCATGGAATTGCTCGATAGAGCAGAAAAAACTGGTTATGAAGTTGCTATACTTACTGTTGATGTTCCGGTTTTATCTAGGAGAACTAGAGATGATAAAAATGGATTCTCATATCCATTTAAAATTGGACCTAAACAATTTTTTGATTTTGCAACTCATCCAGTTTGGTCAATATCTACATTGCTTAATGGAATACCAAAGCCAATGAATTACGAGACTTCAAAAAGTGGAAAAGGTATTTTTAAAAGAAAAGAAAGTAGAGGAAAAACAGATTGGGAAACTCTAAAAAGAGTAAGAAATAAATGGAAAGGCAAATTAATTGTAAAAGGTGTTATGTCATCAGATGATGCAGTTAAAATTAAAGAAATGGGCGCTGATGCTATTCAAGTTTCAAATCATGGAGGTAGACAATTAGATAGTGCCTCAGCAGCAATAAATATTCTACCTTTTATTAGAGAGGCAGTAGGAAATAATTTTCCAATTATATTTGATAGTGGAATAAGAAGTGGAAGCGATATTGTAAGATCATTAGCTTTAGGAGCAGATTTTTCAATGATTGGAAGGCCTGTAATGTATGCAATGGGTGCTGATGGAGCTAGCGGGCTAAGAAGAATTGTGGATATAATTAAAGAAGAAACTAGCACAACACTAGGTTTGGTTGGATTAAATGATATTAATGAAGTTTCTTCTGATATAATTGAACAGAAACTTTTTATGAATACAACTTACTAATATGGAAAAAAAAATAAGAGGCGGAGCATTAATTGCAAGAGCATTAAAAGATAAAGGTATTAATAAAGTTTTGCTATTGAAGGTTTCATGGAATGTCAAATTGATGTGGTTAATTGTCCTCATGAACAAATAGCTGGACACTTGGCAGATGGACACACAAGAATTACAAGAAAACCATCTGTATGTTTAGTTGGACCAGAAGGTTTTGCAAATGCAGTACCATCCATGATGGAAGCATGGGGAGAAAGAACTCCAATAATTTATATAACCGGATCAAGTAGTTTAAAAAGACAAGGGTCAGGTGGCTTTAAAGAAATTGATGATGTTTCAATAGCTGCTCCTCTTACAAAATATAGTGCAAGCATTACAGATGGAACAAGAATTAGAGAATTTGTTGACAAAGCTTACAGAATTGCAACGAATGGATATCCTGGAGCTGTTCATCTAAGTTTGCCAGTAGATATAATGTTTTCTTCATTTGAAGAAAATGTTGGACTGGAAGAAAGACCATTTTCACATAAAGCAAAGCCAGTTGCTAAGGCATGGCCAGATCCAAATGCTCTATCAAAAATACTTGAGCTAGCATGTAATGCAAAAAAACCTGTCATAATTGGAGGACATGGTGTTTGGTGGTCAAACATTTTGGTAACCCTCCTTTCATTCCAAAAACAACAACTTTAGTTTGTATTAACGGTTCCCATGAAGAAATTGAGTTTAATAGAGCGGCTGATCATAACCTTTTATGTGATCCAGGAGTATTTTTGGATACTCTATGTAATTTAAAGAAAAATAATAAATGGAATTTAGGAAATAGTTGGTTTCAAGATAATAAAAATAAAAAAAAAGATTGGGTGGATAAATCTTTAAATGAATTAAAGATTGAAGCAGATAAAGCAAAAAAAAATGGAGGAAAAATTCATCCGCTACAATTAGCGTTAGACGTTCAAGACGCAATGGATGAGAAAGATTGGCTTGTAATTGATGGAGGAAATACTCATTTCTGGTCGGAGATCGCTATAAATTTAGCAGGAGCTCAAGGAAAAAAATTGGGTGGAATTTTACATCCAGGCACATTTAGTATGCTGGGTGTTGGTGTATCATTTGCATTATCTGCAAAAAATAATAATCCTAAATCGAATGTAATTTTAATTAGTGGAGATGGTGCCTTTTTATCTGGTGGCATGTCTATAGAAACTGCATTTTTTGAAAAGAAACCAATCGTTGTTGTTATTGACAATAATGGTGGCTTAGCATCAATTGGTCAACAACAAGAAAGACTATTTGAAAGCGGAAAAAGAGTTGCAACAGACTTTAGAGATATACCTTTCCACAGTATATTTGAAGGTTTTGGGGGTCATGGAGAATTAGTAACGAAAAGAGAAGAATTGGGTCCAGCACTAAAAAGAGCTATTGCAAGCGGTAAAACTGCTTGTGTAAATGTAAAAGCTAAACCAGTATTAAGTCCAATTGTTGCTGCTGTGGCCAGCAAGAGAGAGAAATCTTCAATAGAGTAAAATGGCAAAATTTAGCTCACATTTATTGAATGGTTCTGATGGAACTCATGCAAGTAACGTCAAAGTAAAGATTTATCAAATACAATCCTCAAAATTAAAAAAGCTTTTTTTGAATACAAAGACTGATGGAAATGGTAGGATTAATCAGCATTTCAATCTTAGCAAAAAAGATTGTAAATGCGATTATGAAATGATTTGTGATATTAAAAGATACTTTAAAAAGAAAAAAATTGTGGGTGAAATAGTCGTAAAATTTAAAATGACTGATAATAAAAAAAATTATCACTTGCCAATAATAATTTCTCCTAACAGCTATACAGTTTGGTGGTCAAAATAATATATGGCTTCGTTGATACAAAGCAAAATTAGCACAAAACTAAATATGTCTAGGAGAATAAGAAGAACTCCTTACACCAAGAGAGTTGAAGAATGTGGTGTAACTGATTTTACTGTTGTAAATCATATGCTCTTACCAAAAAGATTTCAGAAATCTGTTGAGGATGATTATTGGCATTTAAATGAGCATGTTCAGCTATGGGATGTTTCTTGTCAAAGACAAGTTCAGATATCAGGTCCAGACGCTAGTTTATTAGTACAAAAAATGACGCCAAGATCTTTAAAAAATATGGAGACTGGAAAATGTTTTTATATTCCTATGATAGATGAAAATGCTGGAATGATAAATGATCCAGTGTTGTTAAAGTTAGATGATGATATGTTTTGGATTTCAATAGCAGATTCTGATGTATTGCTTTGGGCAAAAGGTATTGCAGTTGGTTTAAATCTAAATGTGAGCATAACAGAACCAGATGTATATCCTCTTGCAGTACAAGGTCCAAAGTCTGAAGATTTGATGGCATCAATATTCGGAGAAGATATTAGAAAATTAAAATTTTTTAATTTTAGAATATTTGATTTTTTAGGAACTAAACAAGTTATTGCAAGATCAGGATATAGCAAACAAGATGGATTTGAGATTTATTTTAAATGCTTTGAAGATTACTTCGACAAAAATGAAATGGGAGAAAAAATTTGGGATATAATATGGAAAGCGGGGAAAGAATTTAACATTGCTCCAGGATGCCCAAATTTAATTGACAGAATAGAAGCAGGATTAATGTCATATGGAAATGATTTTACAAAAGAAAATAATCCAATTGAATGTAACTTAGAAAAATATTGTAGTGACAAAAGCGATCATGATTTCATTGGAAAAAATGCTTTAGATAATATTAAGAAACAAGGTGTAAAACAAAAATTAAAAGGAGTATTATTTGATGGTGTAGATTGTCCTCCATGTTCAATTCCTTTTCCACTTTATTCAAAAGATAAGAAATTAATTGGTAAAATTACTTCAGGGATTTATTCTCCAAAATTCAAAAAAAATATTGGTTTATCTATGATTTTAAATGAATTTTGCAAAACAGGATCAGAAGTTTTAGTTCACACTCCTGATAATAAATTAAGAAAAGGAATTGTGTCCTCTTTACCATTTTCAAAATAATAATTAGTAGGTATAAGTCTTATATGAAAAGAGCAGTTATAGCAGGATATTCAAGATCACCTTTTACAATGGCAAGAAAAGGTGAATTAATTGATGTTAAGCCTGTAAATATGTTTGCAGAAGTTGTTAAAAATCTTGTATCTAAAACTAAAGTAAATCCTGCTGATATAGAAGATATTGTTGTTGGGTGTGCTTTCCAGGTTGGAGAGCAGAGTTTTAATATTGGGAAACTCACAACATTTTTATCTGGAATGGAAATACATACGTCTGGAATGACTGTCGATAGATGGTGTGGTTCATCTATGGAAGCTATTCATGTTGCAGCAGGTAAAATAGCAATGGGCGCAGGAAAAGTTTTCGTATGTGGAGGTGTTGAAAGTATGACTAGAGTTACAACTGGCTTTGAACCAATACCTTATCCTTACACAGATAAAGAAAATCCAAATGTCTATTTTTCAATGGGAATAACTGCTGAAAATGTTGCCAAGAGATATAAAATTTCAAGAACTGAACAACAAGAGTTTGCAATTCAAAGTCATCAAAAAGCCAATGAAGCTGAAGTTAATGGTAAATTTAAAAATGAAATCGTTGAAATCGCTGGTTGCACAAAAGATGGAAACATACGTCCAAAAAGTAATCAAGAAACTTTAGATGGTTTAAAACTTGCATTTGATCAAGAAGGAACTGTTACTGCAGCAACATCCTCACCTCTTACCGATGGAGCAGCAGCAACATTGATATGTGAAGAAAGCTATGCAAAAGAAAATGGTTTAGAGATTTTAGCTAGAATTGTTTCAACTGGAGTTAAAGGATGTGAACCAGATGTAATGGGACTTGGACCTATAGGAGCAACTAAGAAAGCATTAGAGAGAGCAAATTTATCAATTAATGATATCGATATTGTAGAGATTAATGAAGCTTTTGCTTCTCAATCAATAGCATGCTTAAAAGATCTTGGTATCGATCAAAAAAAAGCTAATTTAGATGGTGGAGCTTTAGCACTGGGACACCCTCTAGGAGCAACAGGAGCGAGAATAACTGGCAAAGCTGCAGATTTACTTAGACGTGAAAATAAGAAATACGCTTTATCTACTCAATGCATCGGTTTAGGCATGGGTATTGCGACTGTAATCGAGTCGGTAAATTAATTATCTATTAATTCCTCTTAAACGTTCTGATCTTCTTCTTAATAATTCAGCACTTATCAATATTAAGGTCGATAAAACGATTAAACATGTAGCAACTGCTAGAATTGTAGGGCTTAATTGTTCTCTTAAACCTGTCCACATTTGAATTGGAATAGTTGTATTTTCAAGACCAGCTAAAAATAAAACGACTACAACTTCATCAAAAGAAGTTACAAAAGCAAACAAACCTCCTGATATTACTCCAGGTAAAATCAACGGAAGTGTTACTTTCATAAATGTATTTACTGGGTTACTACCTAAACTAGCTGCCGCTCTTGTTACACTATGATCGAAACCTGATAATGTTGCAGTAACAGTAATTACAACAAAAGGTGTTCCCAAAATTATATGAGCTAAAACTATTCCTGTATGAGTTGCCGCTAAACCTGCCTTTGCCATAAAAAAGAATATTGCAACACCTGATATAATAAGTGGAACTATCATTGGTGAAATCAAAGTTGCCATTATTATTCCTTTAAAAGGCATGTGTCTGCTGCTCAATCCTAATGCAGCAACCGTTCCTAAAATTACGGATCCTAAAGTTGCAAATATAGCAATAATAAAACTATTCTTTGCAGCGAGCCCCCATGGGTTTTTTGTACCGTAAACCATATCTTTGTACCATCTTAAGGAAAAAGCATCTGGGTCTAAATTCTTCATTCCTTCTGAAAAAACAAGAAACTCTTCCGCATTAAATGATAATGGAAATATTACAAACAAAGGTGCTATTAAAAAAATAAAAACAAAAGTACATATGGCAATGTAAAAGTAGTGCCAAATTCTATATCTAGTTTCTGTATACTTTGGTAATGCCATACTAACCTAACTTAATATTATCAACTCCAACTAATTTATTATAAAGCCAATAGATAACCAAAACTCCTCCAAGCAACATAAGCCCCATCGCTGAAGCAAAACTCCAATCTAAAGTAGTTTTCATATGATATGCAATTTGGTTACTAATTAAAGTTCCTGATGCTCCCCCAACTAATGCAGGTGTAATGTAATATCCTATTGCTAAAATAAAAACTAAAAGACAACCTGCCCCAATTCCTGGAATTGTTAATGGAAAATATACTTTCCAAAAAGCTACAAAAGGTGTTCCACCAAGAGATTTGCCTGCTCTCATTAAACTTGGCGAGATAGTTTTCATTACACTATAGAGCGGTAAAACCATAAATGGTAATAGAATTTGTGTCATTGCAACATAAGTTCCAACTTTATTGTACATCATTTCTGGCCTATTATCGTCTGCCACGAGCCCAATCATTACAAAGAAATCATTAACTACTCCTTGTTGTTGAAGTAAAATCATCCAGCTAGCTGTTCTAACTAATAATGATGTCCAAAATGGAAGTAGAACGCAAATCATTAATAAATTACTGTACTTCATCGGGAGTGTTGCTAGTAGATGGGCTATTGGGTAACCCATTAAAAAACAAAAGACAGTAACAAAGAAAGCAACCTCTACAGTTCTCAACCATAAAATTCTATGTATTCTTCTATCCTCACTAACTTGAGTAATTTTGTTATCCTCATTTAAATACATATCCATAGCTTTTAAATATTTAGCTGAAGTATAAGGAGGTGCAGTTCTTTTAATTGCTTGCCAATATTCTACATTTCTCCATCGTTTATGAACTTTCATTATTTGTTCTTTAATACTTTGTGTCTCGTCGATTTTATTTCTTTTTACCTGTCTGAATAATTTTTTTGTGATGGTGTTGAACCCATTTTTTTCTTTATTAAGTCTTTGAGCTAATTTTCCATGTTCTTTTTTTTCTACAAGAATTTTAAAATCAGATAAGAACGAAGCAAATACTTCTTCGGATGGAAGCTCTTTACCGTCCCATGTTTCCATAGACTTAAATGTTTTTGGAAGCATATTTGTAATCATTTTATCATCAATACTTCTTGTAAACATTTCTCCGATTGGAAAAATATATGTAATAATTAAAAAAAGTAGTAAAGGAGCTACTAGTAAAAATGCTTTAATTTTGTTTTTTCTTTCAGCTTTTTTTAAGCTTATCTCTAAAGGAATTCCGTCAGTTGTAAGTATTTGTTTTGTTTCGCTGCTCATAAATAAAAAGGGCGACTTAAAAAAGTCGCCCTATATATATTATATTATTCTAGTCTTTTATACTCTTTTATAGACCAGCTTTCATAGCTTCCCACTTCTCACCAAGTTCTGTACCGTTATCAGCCCAGAAAAATGGATCAACTAAAAAGTATTTTTTAGTGTTTGCAGGAGCAGTTGGCATTTGTGGCATCATTTCAGTTTTACCATCTTTGTACCAAGGCTCATTTGCTTTGATAATTTCTAAAGATGATAATCTGTATGGAGCATATGCAATATATTTAGCACTTCCAGCTAACATTTCAGTGTTAGTCATCATTGCTAAAGCTTTTTTAGCATTTGCTTCATCTGGTCCACCTTTAACAAGTGCGAAATATTCATAGTCAAGACCTTGTCCATCCCATACTTGTTGAGCACCAGCTGACCAGAATACACATCCACCATTTGGATCTGTGCAAAGCTCTTTGATTTTATTCATTGCTCTGTTAACACCAGCTTCAGTCTCTAGTAGTTTGTAGATCTCAGATCCACCTTTACCCATGTAAACACCGTCACCTGCTAAAGCGATTTCTAGGTTTGTAAGAGCAGATTTATAAATTGCTCTTTTTCCTGGAAATTTTTTAGTGTTGAAAAAGTCCTTAATAGTTTTTGGAGCTTTTCCATCAAACGCTCTATTATCGTATGCGTAGTTCCATGAATATAAAATGTTTCCTACTGCACATTTACTTGGCATTGGAGCAAAGAAATCTTCACTTGCTGGAGTTCCATCTGGAGCTGCAGGGAAGTCTTTGTCAAAATCGAATTCAACAAAAATTCCTTCGTCACATCCGTTGATAGTATCAAATGCGAATACATCGATAATATCCCAAGTAATTGCACCTGCTTCTTTTTGAGCTTTGATCTCAGATAATCCACCTGAATAGTCTACCCAGTTGATATCAACACCAAGAGCTTTTGCAGTTGGATCACCATACCCTAGCTTTTGAGACTCTGTATAAGCTCCACCCCAAGATGCTACTGTAACCGCAAATGCAGATGAAGTTATTGAAAGAGCAAAAGAAAGAGCAAGTAATAATTTACTTAATTTTTTCATTTATCCTCCGTTTAAACGTTTAATATAAATTAATTTATATAATGTGAGTACAACAAAAACGATATTCAGAGTCAACAGGCCATTTTGTTATAGGAATGCTAGTATATTTGATAAATTATTTAGGATCTAAAGCTCTAGCGTCTTGACTGTTCCATCCTACTTTAATCTCGTTGCCTAATTTTAAATCTAGCTCATTTGAGCTGTTTGGAACTTTTAAAATAAATTCTTTATTACCTAAAAGATCTAATCTTACTCTAGTATGATCGCCATGGTAGATAACCTCCTCAATCTTTCCAGTTTGATTATTATCCATTTTATCTTTTGGATTTATTAATGCCCTCTCTGGTCTTATTGAAACTGTTGTTTTGTCACCTTTGGAATTAACTGAAATTGGATTAGCTAAAATTTCTCCATTTTGAAGTTTAACTTTGCAAACATCTTTTGAAATATCTGTTACCTCTCCACCGAAAGTATTATTTTCTCCTATAAACTCTGCAACGAACGAATTAACTGGCTCTTCATATAATTTATCAGGACTTGATAATTGTTGAACTTTACCATCATTAAAAACTGCGATCCTATTTGACATTGTTAATGCTTCTCCTTGATCGTGCGTAACATAGACAACAGTCACCCCAATATTTTCATGGATATGTTTAATTTCATATTGCATACTTTCTCGTAAGTTTTTATCCAAAGCTCCAAGTGGCTCATCCATTAGAACTACTGCTGGATCAAAAACGAGAGCTCTTGCAACCGCTACCCTTTGTTGTTGTCCTCCCGACAATTGTGCAGGCATCCTACTTTCAAATCCTGAAAGAGAAACCATCGACAAAGCTTTATCTACTTTTTTATCAATCTCATCTTTTTGAACTTTTCTTACTCTTAAGGGAAATGCTAAATTTTCATAAACTGTCATATGAGGAAACAATGCATAATTTTGAAAAACCATTCCAATTCCTCTTTTGTGTGGTGGAATATTTGAAATAGGATTAGAGTCTAAATAAATTTCACCATTTGTTGGTGTTTCAAATCCAGCTAACATCATTAGACAAGTTGTTTTTCCTGAACCAGATGGGCCAAGCATAGTAATAAACTCGCCCTCGGAGATATTAAGATTTAAATCTTTTACTACTAAGACTTTACCATCGTAACTTTTGTCAACTTTATCAAACTTAACGAATTCTGTATTTTTAGACATTAAGTGTTTAAAACATTTAAGAAGTTAATTATCAATAGCTAATAGTTCTTTATATGTAGCTCTTTTGGAAAATTACAGAATAATTCACAACCTTTGTCGGTAACTCGGATTGCTTCTGATGCTTCTACTCCCCAATCACCAAACTGCATGACTGCAATCATATGAAAACAAACATTTGGTTCAAGTACTGTCATATCGCCTTTATAAATATTTAAAGTATGCTCTCCCCAATCTGGTGGATATCCGATGCCTATTGAGTAACCCGTTCTTGATTTCTTCTCGATACCATATTTATCTAAAATTTTCCAAAAAGCTTGGGCAACATCATTTGCTGTGTTTCCGGGTTTTGTAGCATTAATTCCAGCTTGTAAAGCTTCTATAGTTTTATTCATTGTATCAATTTTTAATTGATCAGGTTTACCTAATAAAATTGTTCGAGCCATAGGTGCATGATATCTTTTATAGACACCTGAAAGTTCAATTATAGTTGCTTCACCTTCGTTAAATTTATCTTGAGTTGCTGTTAAATGTGAAGCTGATGTGCCCTTTCCAGTTGGAAGAAGCGTTGCGATACTAGAATATTCACCTCCAAATTCTTCTGTACCATAAAATAAAGACTTTTGAATTTCTCCAACAGCATCGCATTGTCTTGTACCAGGTTTAATTACTTCCATCGCTGTTTTCATCCCTTTTTGAGAAATTAAAGCAGCAGACTTCATATAATTTATCTCTGCATTGGATTTAATTAATCTAGCCCAATTAACTAGTCGATCACAATCGATAATATTTGCGTCTGGCAATCCCTGCTTAATCTTTTCATAACAAAAAGCTGTGAAATAATGAGCATCCATTTCAACTCCAATGGAAAGTTTATCCCATTTTTTTTCTTTGATTACTTTGGTCAAGTAATCATAGGGATGTTTTGGCCAAGTGTGAATGTAACTCTCATCATAAACAATAATATTATCTTTATTTAAATAGGTCTTTATGTATGCGCCACCCGCATCTTGATCTCTTACAAAGCAAATTGGTTCTACCGCATCAACGTGCACTAATACACATTGTGCATAATAAAAAGACCAAGCATCGTAGCCTGTAAGATAATTCATGTTATTTGTGTCGTGAGAAATAATTAAATCAATTTTTTTCTCTCTCATCAGAGATTGAACTTTTAATAGTCTTTGTTTGTATTCCTCTTTTGAAAAAGACATAAATTAATCAAACAGTCTTCCAAATCCTTTTACAGATTTATTTTCTCCGATGTTTTCTAAAGACTCCCAGATTAAAGCTTGGTTACTTGAAAGAACTGGTATTCCTAGTTTATCTTCTAATTTTTGTATTAAAGGAAGAACTGGTAAAGCGGTACAAGATACAAATAAAGCATCTGCTTTACTTACATCTAAATTTATAAGAACATCAAACAGATAATTTTGATCTACTTTACCAATCTCCATATCAGAATGAATATCAAAGTAAGAATTTGAAGTAATTTCAAAACCAGATGATTTAAAATAATCAACAACATCATCATTAACCTTTTTACTATAAGGCGTGAATATAGAAAGTTTTTTAATATTTAATTTTTTTAATGCTTTCAAAGCTGCTGTGCTTGGTGTTGAAAGTTTTGCCTCAGGTTTTGCTGCTTGTATTTTATTTTTAATATTATTGTATCCTGCTGCAATAGTTCCTGATGTACAAGCATATACAACACAGTCTAATTTTTGCTCTGGTAAGATATCTCTTGTAACTTGAGTAATATTCTCTGACATTTTGATCAAATTCTCTTTGGTTAAGGGGTTGTAACATTCTATTCTATTTACAAAAAAATCTATTTTTTTATCTTTAATTACACTTATAAAATCTTTTTCAATCACTAGATCGGTTGCTAAAGCGATAAGTCCAATACGTGGATTTTGGTTATTTTCAAACTTTGGTTCTATTTTTTGTGATTTCATAAATACAATATACCACCACTTATTGATTAATCATTAAAATTTAAAAACTGCATCTAATTTCTTGAATGGTTATAGTAAATAAACGTATAATAAGAAAAATTAATTTTGAAATATAAATGCTCGATAAAAAAAAATTTTATATCAATGGCAAATGGGTTGAGCCAGTAAACAAGAATGAATGTGATGTTATTAATCCATCAACAGAAGAAGTTTGTGCAATTATAAGTCTTGGAAGTTCTGATGATACGAATGCTGCTGTCAAAGCAGCAAAATCTGCATTTGAGACTTGGAAAGAAACTTCAAAAGAAGAAAGATTAAACTTATTAGAAAAATTATTAAAAATTTACAATTCTAGATGGGATGATATGACTGATGCTATTACTACAGAGCTTGGTTGTCCTAAAGATTGGTGTTCAGCTAATCAAACATCTTCTGGCGCAGGCCATATAGAAGACTTTATAAAAAGATTAAAAGATTTCGAATTCGAGCCAGGTTTTGATAAAGGATCTACTAATCATATTGTATATGAACCAATTGGAGTTTGCGGATTAATTACACCTTGGAATTGGCCTATAAATCAAATTGCTTTAAAAGTAATTCCAGCTTTTGCTACTGGATGTACGATGGTACTTAAGCCATCTGAAATTGCACCATTGTCAGGAATGTTATTTGCAGAGATGATAGATGAGGCTGGATTTCCAGCTGGAGTGTTTAATCTAGTGAATGGTGATGGGCCTGGTGTTGGGACTGACCTGTCAGGACATCCTGATGTTGATATGGTCTCATTTACAGGATCTACTAGAGCTGGAAAATTAATTACAAAGAATGCTGCTGATACTATAAAAAGAGTTTGTCTAGAGCTTGGTGGTAAAGGTGGAAATATTGTTTTTGCTGATGCGTATCCTGATGCAGTAAGAGATGGGATTAGAAACGTAATGAGTAATTCAGGTCAATCATGTGATGCTCCAACTAGAATGCTTGTTGAAAAATCAATTTATAAAAGAGCAGTTGAAGAAGCAGCAGACGAAGCTAATAAAATTAAAGTTGATCTTGCTTCAAAAGCCGGTGATCATATAGGACCTGTAATTTCAAGAACTCAATTTGATAAAATTCAGAGTTTAATAAATAGTGGAATTGAAGAAGGTGCTACTTTAGTGGCAGGTGGACCAGATAAACCTGAAGACTTAAAGAAAGGTTATTTTATTAAACCAACAGTATTCACTGATGTAAATAATAATATGAGAATTGCTAAAGAGGAAATATTTGGACCAGTATTGTCAATTATTCCTTTTGAAAATGAAGAGGAAGCTATCCAAATTACAAATGACACAGAATATGGATTAGGAAACTATTTACAAACAGAGGATAAAGAAAAGGCAAAAAGAGTCTCAAAAAAATTAAGATCTGGAATTGTGTATGTAAATCATAAAGCAGCAGACTCTGGAACTCCTTTTGGTGGCTATAGACAATCTGGAAATGGACGTGAAGGAGGAACCTGGGGATTGCATGAATATCTAGAGGTAAAAACTATTACTGAATGGAAAAATTAAAATGCTTGGTTATGTAATGGTAGGAACGAATAACTTAGAAAAAGCAATAATTTTTTATGATGAAGTCTTAAAAGTTTTAAATCTAGAAAGAAATTATAAAGATGAAGTTTGTGCTGGTTACACAGAAAAAAATGGCGATGGAACTATAGAGTTTTATGTGACCAAACCTGTCAATATGAAAGAGGCAACAAATGGAAATGGAACGCAAGTTTCATTTATTACATCATCTAGAGATATAGTTGATAAGTTTCATGAGATTGGACTTAAGGCAGGTGGAAAAAGTGAAGGAGCTGGAGGTGAAAGACCAGAAGGTTCTGGAGTTTACTATTCTTATATTCGAGATCTTGATAATAATAAAATTTGTGCTTTCACAAACAATTAATGTCTTACACTTTAATTCAAGAAAAAATCGATCAAGGAAAAATTATTTTACTTGATGGAGGTATAGGTGCTGAGCTTGAAAAAAAAGGAGCTAAAATGGATCAAAACCTCTGGTGTGGAAAATGTTCGGTAGATAACCCAGAATTTCTAAAAGAAGTGCATGAAAATTATATTTATGCAGGTGCTGATGTTATTACAACAAATACTTATGCTACAACTCCAATTTCTCTTAGAAAACACGGATATGAAGGCTCAATTGAATTATTTAATAAACAAGCAGTTCAAATTGCAAAACAATCAATTCATAATTCAAAAAAGAGCGTCTGTTTAGCAGGAAGTGTTTCAAGTTATGGAAGTTTTCTTAAACTTGGAACAAAGAACATGAAGCCATGTTTTAATGAGCAGATTAAAATTTTATCAAATGAGGGTGTTGATTTAATAATTTTAGAAGCAATGACGTCTCAAGCAGAAATTGTAGAGACTATGCTTGAGTGTTCTTCAAATATAAAATTACCTGTTTGGCTTTCCATTTCCTGTGTAATAGATCAAAATACAAAAAATATTACGCTTGGTTATGATGATGTAAAGAATAAAACTGAAATTTATGAGGATTTAGATGAATCATTGAAAAGTTTTAGCAAATTACATAAAGGACCAATTTTAATTGCTCACTCAGATATTAAAACAACAAGTGCAGCTTTAGACACTGCATTAAAAAATTACAATGGAGTTATTGGTGCATACCCTAACAAAGGCTATTATGAAAAACCAAATTGGAAATTTGTAGATAATTTTTCACCAAATGATTATTTGGAAATTGCAAAAAAATGGGTTAGCAAAGGTGTAAAAATTATTGGTGGTTGTTGTGGTATAGGAGTTGAAGAGATAAAAGCTGTTTCAATTTTGAAGTAATAATATATTGTAAAATTATGAAAACTTTTATTGGTGGTATTGGTTGTTTTTGGGACGAAACTAAATACGATGGTATAAAAGGAATATTATCTACCGAATGTGGTTACTGCGGAGGTGATGATCCTAATGTTACTTACAAAGCAGTTTGTGGTGGAGATACAGGTCACATAGAAGTAGTTAAAGTTCAATATGATGAAAATATTTTAAGCTATGAAGACATGGTCAGATTATTTTTTAAACTTCATGACTCAACTCAAAAAAATAGACAAGGAACTTATGTAGGAATTCAATATCGTTCTGAAATATTTTATAATAATGATAATGAAAAAAATACAGCAGAGAAAATTTTAAAAGAAATGAATGAGAAATTAGATGGAAAAGTTACTACAAAGATTTCCAAAGAAAAAAACTATTGTAAAGCAGAAGGCTATCATCAAAAGTACGAGAAAAATAAATCTCTTAAGTTTGGATAAAAAATACTAATTTGAAAAAAATTATTTCAGAAAAAAATCCAGAATTAGTTACGAGAAAAGATAATAAAGCTCAATGGAATCTCCCAAATAAAAGAAGGTTGGGTTTTAGAAATTTATATAAAATTAATAGATATGGAATATACCTTAGATCAGATTTTGTTCTAAAATTAAAAAAAAAAATTAATAAGAGAATTGGTAAATTATCTTCTGTAAAAAAGTTAACTAAGAATAAAGCTTTTTGCTCTTTAATAGTTGGTAAAGATCAGGATATTTTATTCGAGCAGTACGCTAAGGACTTTTCTACAAATCAGCCACAAACAATTATGTCAATTACAAAAATGTTTATACATTTATTTGTGGGAAAGCTGATAGACAGAAAACTAATTAACTTGAATAAAAAAATTTCATTTTACTTGCCAAAAATTGGCAGTGGTTATGCAAATGCAAAAGTAAAAGACGTTTTAGACATGAACATTGTAAATCTATATAGTGAAGATTATACAAAAGCTTATTCGTCTTCATTTTTACATGAGCCTGTGGGAGGATGGAGACTGCCGATTAAAGGCAAAAACATTCAAAGCCAGGAACAGTATTTAAATTCAATTAAATCTCTAAAGGATAGAGATTTAAAAAATTATACCGATCTGGCGCATTATAAATCAGCTAATACGGATGTTATTGGGTTAATTGTAGAAAAAGTAAGTAAAAAAAGTTTAAGACAATGGCTGTTGGAAACAGTTGAAGCAACAGGATTTGAAGAAGGATTGTATATAGGTACAGATAGATTTGGAACACCGTGGATGTCAGGAGGTGGAAGTTTAATTACAAGAGATTTTTTAAGAATGGGTTTACTTTTTTCTAGGTTTGGAAAAGGTATAAATGGAAAAAATATTGGTTCTAAAACTTTTTTGAGTAAAACTATTAATAGTGAGGGACCCAAATACATTCAATTATCTAAGGATAAATTTGTCTGTTATGTTAATTCATTAATGAAATGCGGTAACTGGATTGGTCACTCTGGGTATGGGGGCCAATTTTTAGGAATAAATTTGAAAACAAAAGTTGTTGCTGCGTTTTTTTCTGTCTTAGAGACTAAATCTGCAACAAATGAAAAATATAAAAAAGATATGGTAAATATGATAGACCAAATAATTAGTAAAGATTACTAATTTAAGAAAATTTTGTTATCAAGGATTTTAAATGTTTATCTGTGACGCCACAACAACCCCCAATAATTTTTACCTGATCGTCTATTAACTCAGAACACTTATCAACAAATTCAATTTCATTTTCAGTTATTAATGCCTGCATAGTACTAGTGTCAAATTTATGAATCTCTGGATAGAACATAATTGGCCCATTCCAATTTGATTTTAAAACTTTCATTCCCTCTTTTGTATCAATAAACCAACTATGCATAATGCCATAAACATCTCCACCGATAGATTTGAGTGAATTAATTATTTCAGCGAAATTTATAATTTTATCTTCAGGAAGGAATTTTGGCTCATCAGGATATTTTAAAGGGTCATATATAATAGATCTCTCTTTTTCAGCTCTAAAATTTCTACCTACTACGGTTTCATCAAACTTACTTATGCAGCAACTTAATCCAACCCAGACAGGTAAACCTGTTTCCAAAGCTGCATTAAGCAAAATTTTAGCATGGTCAATATCTAAAAGCATTTCAAGAATAAGCACTTCGACTCCCTCTTCTTTTAATACCTTCGCTTGTTCTTTATAATTTTTTTCTTCTTTTACAAATGATGGTACAAATTTTGCGTCAGGTCTAAATTCATTTTCAGCCAAAGCTAAATATGTTGACATGCTTCCAGCAATTTTAATTTTTTTTCCAGAATTTTTGACTGCTTGTCTTGCTAACTTAACTGTATCAATGTTAATTTTTATAGTCTGATCTCCTAAATTTGAAGGCTCAAGACAATGTCTTGCAGTTCCAAAAGTATTGGTTGTTATCATATCACATCCAGCGTTTATATGACTTTCGTGTACTTTGATTACTATTTCTGGTGAGAAAACATTTGCTAAACCAGAAAAAGCTGGTCCCATTTTTCCACCAAGTCTCTGAATTTCTGAACCTGTTCCACCATCTAAGAAGACTTTTTTTTTTGATTTCAATAATTCATTAATATCCATTATGCTAATTTCTTCTCTGACTTTGGAACATATACAACTTCAATTACACCACCAAGAATTATTAGAATACTTCCTATTGTTTCTCTCCAACCAAAAGGTTCATTTGTTAAAATACTAGCGCTAACAACACCAACAATTATTTCAGCTAAAAATAAAATAGATGATAAGCCGGCTCCTAATTTACTTGGAGCCCAAAAGATTATTACCCCTGTAGGAATAAAATAAAATATCGAAATAAGTAATAAAAAAGTGGACATCGACATGATGACCTCCACTGATGGAACTGGTCCTAAATAATCTACTAAGAATAACCCAATAGGTATACTGGCTAAACCTCCATAAAAAAAGAATGTGAATATAATTGGAAAGACGCCATCGGTTTTAATTATTTCCATTCTAATTAAACCAGCACCAAATAGTGCACCTCCAGCAAGGGCCAACCAATCTCCTGCATTTTGAGGTAACGGAATTATATTCTCTTGACTGAATACAATCCATAAACCTCCTAATGCTAAACCTAATGTGATTACCCTCTTCCAACCAAATTTCTTTTTTAAAAATATAATTTCAAATATTGTTGTCCAAACAGGTATCATGTAAAACATGATTAATGCTTTAACTACATCAGTAAGAAGAAAGCTAAGAGCATAACAAACAAATCCACTTCCAACAAAAAAACCAGTGAGAGGAAATTCCAATCCAATAGACTTTCCTTTTATAACTCTCCAAATTGCGACTGGTGATAATATTAATATTCCAACTGCCATTTGGGATATTGTTCCCCAGCCACCAGTCAAACCTCCATCTTCTAGTATTCTCTGAGGTAACCAATAAATTCCCCATGAACCAGCTGCAATAGCTAATGCAAAAGAAATTTTAAAATGATGAGGATGTCTGGTCATTATTATTGCATTAATTTTGGTTTAAATTTTGAAAAGTTAAAAATTTCTTCATAAGAATTGGCAAAGTTAATTACTTTATTATCTTCTTTAACATTTGCTATAATCTGCATTCCCATTGGCAGCCCTTTATTACTAAAACCTACTGGAATAGATATAGTTGGCAAACCAAGCAAACTTGATAATGTATAGACTTCCATATATCTATGATAAGTGTCAATTTTATTATTATTGATAAATTCAGGATTATTTAGGTTCTTTTCAAACGGAAATAATTGAGCCGAAGGTAATGCTAAAAAATCATGATGTTTAAATAGGTTTTGAATTTTATCCATATATTTATTTCTAATTTCTATTGCTTTTAAAACATCGTTTGTTTCAATGCTTTTCCCTTTTTTATATTCCCAATATGCTTGGGAAGGTAATTCATTTAAATTTTTTAAATTATATAACAAAAAGTTTTCATATAATGTTTTGGCTCTTAATGTTGTCCAAGAATACCATAATTCTCCTGAGTTAATTTCAGTTTTTAAATTTTCAATACTTAAATTATTTGACTGTAATTTTTTTAAAATATTTTCACATAAGTCTACAATTCCATCTTCATACTTATATTGTTCGTTTAGATCAATGCACCATCCAATTTTTAAATCTGAAAGTTTTTTATTATTTATATCTTTAAGATCGAAAGATAATTTATCCTTTACATTCTTCCCTTTTATATAGTTAAATAAAAATTCCATGTCATTGGGAGTCCTAGCAAAACATCCAGTTGTAGATATTAAAGGAAAATCTTTTAAATTTTTAATTTCAAATCTATCTTCTGCAATCGCACCAGGTGTTGGTCTTAATCCATAAATATTTGCAAATGCTGCTGGGTTTCTACAAGATCCCATCATATCTGTACCATCTGCAAATGGAATTAAATTTGCTGCAACAGCTGCTGCTGCACCACCAGAAGACCCTCCCGCTGACTTACTATAATCATAAACATTGGAGGTGGCTCCATAAACTCTGTTAGTAGTATGACAACCAACAGCAAATTCAGAGAGATTTGTTTTACCAATTAAAATTGCGTTTTTTTTATAATTATCTACTAATAAAGAGTTCTGTTTTGGGATATTTTTTAATAACTCTTTATATCCATAACAAGTTACCTCATTTTTAATATCAAATAATTCTTTAACAGCAATTGGAAGACCATAAATATCATCTTTATCATTATCACTATTAAAATTTTCATCTTTTAATTTTGCTTCTTCAGTAATTTTTGTTTCATCTATATGTGAAATAATAGCATTTAATTTTGGATTGAATTTTTTTATTCTATCTAAATAGAAATTTAGTACCTCTACTATTTTAATTTCTCTTTTTTTTATTTTTGAAATTATTTGATGGACAGAAAAATTCTCAAGCACTTAATTAAACCTATCTTGCTTGTCTAATACTCTCTAAAACTAAAGTCTTGACCTCATCTAATGATGCCTTTTTAGGGTTTTGTCCATAAGCTTGGTCTAACATTGATTTTTTTGCTATTCTCTCTTGGCAATCTTCTGGTACTCCTAATTCATTTAATCCTTTAGGGATTTTTAATCTATCTAGAATTATATTTAAGTTGTCCTGAAAACTTTCAATTGAATGGTTTTCAAATTGCATAGCCTCTGACATTCTTTTTACTTTTTCTTCTAATCCAGGTAAATTATATTTCATGACTGCAGGAAGTATAATTGCATTAGTCAATCCATGATGAGTATTATATTCAGCACCAACCATGTGCGAAATTGCATGAACTAAACCTAGGCCTTTTAAGAAAGCTATTCCACCCAAATAAGATCCAATAATCATTCCTCCTCTCGCTAAAAGATTATCAGGTTCTTCGACAGCTGCATAAAGTGATTTTGAAATTAAATTTAAACTTTCTAATGCAGAACCATCACAAAGTGGATGAAACATAGGAACACTATAACCTTCAATTGCATGTATCATTGCATCTATACCGGTCCAAGCAGTAAGATTTGCTGGTAATTTTAAAGTTAGCTCTGGATCTACTAAAGCTAAACATGGCCGGGCATCTGGATGCCATAAACAAAATTTCATTCCTTTTTCAAGATGAGTGACCATGGCAGTAACTTCTGTTTCAGCGCCAGTTCCTGCTGTAGTTGGAATAGTAATTATTTTTGGAAAAGGATTTTCCATAGTTAATTTTGGTGGCTCTTTTTCAAATTCAAAATCCCATAACGGTACACCGCTATCAACTGTAAGAGAAATTGCTTTTCCTCCATCCATTGCACTTCCACCACCTATTGCAATTATTGCATCATGATTGCCTTCACGAAATTTTTTACATCCAGAATCTATTTCATCATCTCTAGGATTTGGCGATATATTTGAATAAATATCTGATTTGATTTTTGAGTCATTAAGTAAATTTTGTAAATCACTTATAAATGGTAAATTTACACTACCACTATCAGTAACGATTAATGCATTATTTATTTTAAAATTTTTACAAAACTTTCCAATTTCTTTAAATCTTCCAGGTCCATAAGCTGTAAAAGTCGGGAATGTCCAATCCTGATTATTTAATAAAAATTCTTCGTTAAGCTTAAAATTTTGCATAATATTTTAAAAACTTATACTAATTTCAATATTATTAAATGAAAATTTCATCTGAAAAAACAGATCTAAAAAAAACATATTTAGCAATTGCTACAATGCTCTTAGCAATTTTATGTATAGATCTTTACATGGTTATTATTAAATTTTTAGGTAATGAATACTCAATAATTCAATTAACTTTATTTAGAAATGTAGCAGCAATTATACCTTTGTTATTATTGATCTTATTCACAAATGAATTTTCAACAATATTCAAAAACTTAGGAAATAAGTTTTTGATATTGAGTTGCTTGAGAGGAATATGTTTTCTTTCTATGAATGTATTCATTTTTATCTCAGTAGTAAATCTGGAATTTGCAACTGCAATGACGCTAACCTTTTCGTCACCTTTCTTCATAGTAATACTATCAATAATTTTATTGAGTGAAAAAATTGGTATTTACAGATGGTCAGCAGTTATAATTGGTTTTGTTGGTGTGGTTATGATAATGAAACCAACAAGTGAAATTTTTAGTTTGTACTCAATTTTTCCAATTCTAACCGCTATAGCATGGGCTTTCACTGTCATAATTTTAAAATTCATTCAAGGCAATCATTCAACTGCAAAAATACAGTTATACACATTAATATTTAATGTCATTGGTGGTTTACTTTTATTTTTTGTAACTACAGGACATGTTGAAATTAAAAATTTTAAAGATTTTATTTTGATGACAATGACTGGAGTTTTGGGTGGTACAGCAGCAATATTGTTTATTTATTCTTACCGTTTAATTTCAGCAAGTAAAATAGCTTCATTTGAGTATCTTGGTATACCGTCATCTTTTATTCTTGGTTGGATTTTCTTTAATGAAGCTCCATGGAGCCAACTATTTCCTGGAGTAATAGTAATTATTTTTGCTGGTATGATTATTATATGGAGAGATAATATTAAAAAGAAATCAATAGAAGGTAATAAGCAAATTTATTGATTTGATCTCATAGATTTCATTACTATTACTCTATCTATCTCACCTAACAGCTTTCCACTTTCATTGCAAACCACTGGATAAGTTTTATCATTATCAATTAGCCTATCTATTAAGTTTTCAATTTTAGAATTATCTAAAATATTATCTTTTCCATTCTCAAATAAATTTTTTGTTTCATTGCAGCACTCAGTTCTCATGACTTTGCCTGCACTTAATACTTTATATTTAGGAACATCTTCACAAAAATCTTTAACATATTGATCTTTTGGATTAGATACAATTTCTTCAGGTGTACCTACTTGAGAAACTTCTCCATCTTTCATAATTGCTATGTGGTCTCCCATTTTAATTGCCTCTAAAAAGTCGTGAGTTATAAATACCATAGTTTTTTGAAGCTTTTCTTGGATCTTTAAAAGCTCATCTTGCATCTCTCTTCTAATCAAAGGATCCAATGCTGAAAAAGGTTCATCAAAAATTAATATTTCAGGATCCACAGCTAGTGCTCTTGCAAGTCCTACCCTTTGCTGCATACCTCCAGATAATTCTCTTGGATAATTATTATGCCAACCATCTAAGCCAACCATTTTTAAAACTTCCATTGACTTTTCTGTTCTTATATCTTTTTTTGTTCCCCTTACTTCTAATCCATAACCAATATTTTCTAGGACTGTTCTATGAGGAAATAAACCAAAATGTTGGAAAACCATGCTCATTTTATTTCTTCTTAATTCTAATAATTCACTTGCACTCATTTTTGTAACTTCAACATCATCCATTTTCACTATGCCAGCTGTTGGTTCAATCAATCGCGAAATACATCTAACTAGTGTTGATTTTCCACTACCAGATAATCCCATTACTACAAATGTTTCACCTTTTTGAATTGAGAAACTGACATCTTTTACAGCAACAACGTGTCCTGTCTTTTCTTGAACTTCCTTAATACTTAAATTTTTATCAAGGTTTTTAATAATTCTTTTTTCGTCTGGTCCAAATAACTTCCATATATTTGTACAGGTGATTTTTTGTTCTACAGACATTTTTAATAAATAATATTACCCCAAAAATAGACAATATTTTACTTTAAATGTAAAATTATTTATTTTAATTTGCGAACATGGCTACTAGAACTGATTTAATAAATAAATCAAATCAATCGAAAAACATAATAACTTATGTAATTATTGGAGTTGTTTTTTTGGTAGCACTCTGGCTATCTACTCAAAGTGAAGGGCCTTCAAAATTTCCTAAAGAAGTCACTGATAAATTTACATTTACAGCTTGGGTGAACGATGGAGAAGATTATTTAAAAAAAAATTACAGATGGGTCACTAAAATTATAGCAAGCTATATAAAAGAAACTTACTATTTTTTAGAAGACTTTTTGCTAGAGTCTCCTTGGATTTTAATAGCAGCAATAATTGTAATACCTTGCATAATTGCGGGTGGTTTGCGATTGGGAATTTACTCTTCTTTTGTAGTTTATTTTTGGGGAGCTACAGGAATGTGGGAACCATCCTTACAAACAGTGGCATTGATGGGTCTGTCAGTTTTATTATGTGTATTTTTTGGATTTATACTGGGTGTCTTGTGTTCACAAAGTAATAGATTTGAAAATTTCATGAAGCCAGTATTAGATACTATGCAAGTAATGCCAGCATTTGTATATTTGTTCCCAGCATTATTTTTTTTTGGGATAGGAGGTGCGCCAGCAATATTGGCTACCATGATATATGCAATGCCTCCAATAATAAGATTGACAAACACTGGTATAAGACAAGTGCCAGCTCAAACTATTGAGTCTGCAACTTCCTTTGGTTCAAGTAAACTTCAATTGTTATTTAAAATTAAAATTCCATTATCTTTACCAAGTATAATGATGGGTATTAACCAAGTAATAATGATGGCATTGGCATTAGTGGTTCTTGCATGTTTTATAGGTGCCGAAGGTATTGGTGGCCAAGTTTGGCAAGCAATAAGAAGATTGGATGTTGGTTGGGCAATGGAAGGTGGGTTATGTATTTTATTTATGGCGATAATGTTTGATAGATTTAGTTTAGCGTTTAGTAAAGATGTAGAAAGACTTCCTTCAGATGTTCAAAGATTTTATTTACTTCCACAAAGTTGGGAAAAATATCAAATCGCAAAAATTTTAGAAATGCCGTTAAGTTTTGGAAATAAGATGTTAAAAATCATATGTCAAACAGTTACATCTGCTATAGCAATAGTATTTAGAGTTTTAGTTTCAATTTTTAATAAATCTACAGCTGAAAACATCGGTGAATTTATTAGCAAAAGATATTATGTTATTCCTTATTTTTTAGTTTTATTTCTAATTGCATTTATAGATCATTACTTTTTAGAAATAGGAACATTTCCAAAAGAATGGAAATTATCAATAAGACAACCAATTACAAATGCAGTAGAAAGCCTGACTGTAAATCCAGGATTTATTTCTTTTGCAAAAGGTTTAAGAGCTTTTGTTTATTTAAATTTGTTAAGACCTTTAGATGTTTTTCTAACTCAAATACCTTGGTGGTATACATTAGCAGTATTTTCGGCTTTAGGTTATGTAACTGTTGGAATAAGATTTGCAATAATTACTGCAGTACTTCTTCTATTCATTGGTGCATGTGGAATATGGACACAATCAATGATAACTTTATCCTCAGTACTTGTGTCTGTAGTGCTGTGTTTCGTTATAGGAGTTCCTCTTGGAATAATTGCATCTTACAATGAAAGATTTAGAAATATTCAGAACGTAGTGTTGGATGCAATGCAAACACTTCCTTATTTCTGTTATTTAATTCCTGTTCTAATGTTTTTTGGTGGTGGAACAGTGTCAGCTGTTCTTGCAACTGTAATATATTCAATTCCGCCAATAATTCGATTAACATCTCTAGGTTTAACACAGGTTTCTGGCACTTACTCTGAAGTATCGAGATCATTTGGTGGAACACTTATTCAAACATTAAATAAAGTTAAGTTCCCGTTAGCTATTCCAAGTTTAGTTATTGGATTTAATCAGACTGTAATTATGGCTTTTGCAATGCAAATAGTTACACCACTTATTGGTGGTAAGGGTTTAGGTTTAGAAGTATTTAATGGTCTTGCGAGATCAGATACTGGAAGAGGATTAGCAGCTGGTATCGGAATAGTATTACTGGCTATTATTATTGATAGAATTACACTTGCGTGGACTAAGAAACAAAGAGAAGCTTTAGGCATAATAAGCTAAGACAAATAGTACTATTTGCGTGGTTTACATACCATTACATTTTGATCTAAAATGTGTTTTTAATTAATTAAAAAGAGAGGAAATAAATGAAGTTATCAAAAAAGATATCAGCACTAATTCTTTCTGTAGCTCTGTTAATTGGAAGCTTTGGTCAAGCCAATGCAGCCAAAAGACTTCACGCAGCTATAGCAGATTGGACTGGTGGGATAATTACTTGCGAAGTTGCCGTAGCAATTCTTGAAAGAGAGATGGGATACAAAATTAAACAAACTGTATTTCCTTCAGGAACTGGTTTATGGGAAGCAATCGCTGCAGGTGAGTTAGACTTCGCTTGCGAAAGTTGGCCAAGTTACGCTGAAGCTGACACTGTTATGTTAAATGAAGACTTAATATACGAAGGTAAAGTCGTTGGGACATACAGTGGTGATGGAAGTGTAGATTTACTTGGAACAGCAGGAATAATCGGTATGTCAGACTACTGGATACCAAGATATGCTGCTGAAGAACTAGGTATTAAAACTTGGAAAGACTTAAATAAACACAAAGCAAAATTTGCAACAATTGAAAGTGGTAATAGAGGTAGACTTATTGGATGTCCGGTTGCAGGTTGGAACTGTCATGACCAAAAAAGACTTGATCTTTTAGGAATAGACTTCCAGGCTGATGAACTTGGAACAGAAGCTGCTGCTATCGCAGAAGCAAAAGCTGCTTACATGCGTAAAGAGCCATTCCTACTTTATCTATGGTCACCACATTGGTTCTTTGGTGAGTATGATATGGTTGGTGTACAACTTCCAGAACACAAAACTTGTGACAGCTTCACTGAAGCAAATAACTGGAAAGATTGTGGAACTGCTGCATGGCCAGCAACTGGTTGGGCTAAAGATTACACGATGAACTACGGAAACCCAGCTACTTTTGCTAGTGCAGAACATGCTGACGCTAAGAAGTTCTTTGAAAAAATGTCTTTACAAAATATTGACCAAGCTAAAATGTTAGTTGAAGTTGATATTAAGAAAAGAGATGTAAAAGAAGTTGTTAATGAGTGGTTAGACAATAATCCAGACAAATGGAAAAGTTGGCTTCCATAATAACTTTAAAATAAATTAAATAAAAAGGGCTTTGATATTTTAAAGCCCTTTTTTTATTTCTTAAGATAATTTAATCTACCTACAATTTCATCTCTATCCATGTAATAACCTTGTAGGTGTCTGTGTCCAGAATTTGGATCGAACTCAGTTCTTCCATGAAGCACTCTTCTATTATTGAATGTATATATATCTCCTGGTCTAAGCCTAAATTTTATTTGAAATTTATCATCGTGTAAAAGTTTTCCAAATTTATGATGAGATTTATAAACTTTATCCATTTGATCTGGATGACAATCTAAAGCGTCCATGGTTGCAGTGCTAAATCTAACATCATTATAATCACCATCTTTTGTTAGACTTATTGCAGTACCATAAAAGCTTCTATAAGCTTCTTGCGTGTAATCTTTGTCTCTAAACTTTAAAGGTATTTTTGTTAGCGTATCAAAAGTATCTTTATCGTTTTTCTTTAAATATTCTGCTACAGCGAATGCATCTACTGCTGATGAGTCACCTCCTTTTGCTGAATTAACTAAACAATGCAAAAATTGATACCCTGGAGGATTTTCAAACCATGGTAAATCCATATGATTTTGAAGTGCATGAGCTGTATAAGCTGAGTCTCTTGTGTGACTAATTCTGTTTAAAACAGGGAACGCTGAATTTTTTTCTACTGGAGCATTATAAACTATTGCTATTCCTTTATAATGAAGAAGCTCTAACCATTTAACTAATCCCTCTTCAGAAGATATAATTTCATTGTGATCTATATATATACTATCAATATTTTTTTCTAAACTACTATCCCATAATTGATAAGGTGATTTGTATTCTTCGTTATTTTTAATTGTGTAACAATTTTCTCTAAGCCAACTAATATCATAATGGCTTACATGATTTCCCTCACTCCACTCTATTTCTAATTTACCATCACTATTAAGATTATATTTTTTTGGATTTATATTTTCTGATACATCTAAAATATTAAACATTCGATGCCTAGAATCTTTATCGTGTGCTGTAGGGCAATTATCTCTCAGCCACATATAATTAAATTTACTCTCTTTCCCATCATCCCAAATTACTTGGAGATAAGTACCATTTTTTGAGATTTTTGAAATTGAGTGCATAATCAATATCAATATAAAATAATTTAATGCTCAATTCAATTATTAGTTGACATATTAATAGTTGGAAGATTTGTTAGTTTGAATTATCTTTTAAAATTAAAAATGAGCATAACCTTAAAAAATAAAAAAATAATCATATCCGCAGGAGGTTCAGGTATTGGATGGAGTTCGGCAAAAATATTTTTAGATAAAGGTGCAACAGTATATCTTTGTGATATCAATCCAACTTTTCTGAATAAATGCAAGAAGCACAAGCTCAATAATAAAAAATTATTTGTATTTCAGTGCGATGCCTCTGATGAAAACCAAGTAAAAAATTTTTTTAGCAAAATATTAAAAAAAACAAAAAAAATTGATGCTCTTATAAATAACGTTGGAATTGCTGGGCCAACTGGGACACTTGAAAAATTAAAAAGTAAGGATTGGGAAAATACATTAAAGGTAAACTATAACCAAAACACTGGCAATGGAACTAGGAAAATTTAAAATTAGAGTAAACGCTATTTGTCCTGGAACAATTAAGGGAGATAGAATGGGTAGAGTGATAAGGGATAAATCGAAGTTTTTAAATGTTTCAAAAAAATTAATAGAAAAAGAATTTGTTTCAATGACTTCAATGAATACATGGGTCTATGAAGAGGATATTGGAAGAATTTGTAGCTTTTTAATTTCGAATGATGCACCAAGGATATCAGGACAAGTAATTGCTGTAGACGGCAATACTTTAAAAATGCATTAGTATTTAAACTTTAATATTTTTTTCGCTTATTTCCATAAATGGAAAATGAGACTCTTTATAATGTATGTTCTCTGCTTTGTTTAAAAAACTAATATCATCTAGCAAACCTGCATATAAATAATATTTTTTATACTTTTCTACATAAGTTAAAATAGGAGCAGCACATTTCCCACAAAAATGTTTTTTAATTTTATTACCACTGCCACCTTCATGCTCATAAATTTTTAATTTAGACTTATCTATATCTATTGCTCCATCTCTAAGTAGTATAATTGTCATTATTCCTCCTATTTTTTTTCTACAATCAATACAATGACAATTGAAAACTAAAGGGACTTCATCAAGCTTAACCTTAAAAGTTATATTTCCACAAATACATCCACCAGTTTTATTTATAAAAATTTTTTCTTTCATCAATTTCTAATTTTATTCTCATATTTTTTTCTAATTTTTAATACATCAACTAAATATTGGTCCCTAATATTTGAAAGCATATTAATTGATTTACCTTTAGCTTGTTTTTTTGTACCTGATATAAGTTTATCAGATAATTTATTTGTTAACTTTGGAGCTTTTAATTTTGTCCAAGGTAATTTTAAGGCTGGACCAAATTGCTTTAACATATGTTTCATTCCTGCATTACCTCCAGCAAGATGAAAGGTTAAAAAGGTGCCCATTATTGAGTATCTAAGACCTGGTCCATCTTCTATTGCACGATCTAATTCCTGTGTTGTTGCATAATTTTCATTAATAATATGTAAACCCTCTCTCCACAATGCCTCTTGAAGTCTATCCGATAAATAACCTGGTAATTCTTTTTTAAGCATGATTGGCCTCATTGAGATTGATTTGTAATATTTGTTTGCATCTGAAAGAAACTTTCTTGTAGTTTTTTTTCCAGGAACTATTTCAACTGCTGGCAATAAATACGCTGGGTTAAATGGATGTCCAATTATGCCTCTTTGAGGATTTTTACTCTTAGAAAAAATTTTAGAGGGCAAAAGTCCTGACGAACTTGAAGAAATAATTACATTTGATTTTACATATTTAGAGATTTTTTGGATTAAATCAGTTTTAACTTTATAATTCTCTAATACACTTTCTTGAACAAAATCCACATTTGAAAGAGCCTTTTCCAAAGAATTAAAGAATTTTAAATTTTTAATTAAAATTTTTTTTCCAAAAAGTTTTTTTATACTTTTTGAAGTTCTTTTTATTTCTTTTAAAACATAATTTTTAAGATTTTTGTTTTGATCATATGCATGAACAATTTTGTTGTGAGCTAAATTCCTTATTATCCATCCAGTTCCTATGACACCAGTTCCAACTATTCCTACAGTTTTAATTTTTGACATTACTTGTGTTTTACAAGCTTTAATTTTTCTCTTGTTTCTGAAGGTGACATAATCTCTACACCAAGATCTGTGACGATCCTTATAGCTTTCTCAACTAATTGAGGATTTGTTGCCAATTTACCTTTGGATAAATATAAATTATCCTCTAAACCAACTCTTGGGTTACCTCCCATTACTACAGTTTGAGCAACATATGGCATTTCGTTTTTAGATATTGCAAAACCTGACCATATACCTTCTTTAGGCATTATATCTTTCATCGCTTGCATAGCTAATGGTGTTGCCGGTGCTCCCCATGGAATT
>LUMN01000025.1_pt1 | contig 28127 bp, 30 predicted proteins | sample 729991 | NCBI WGS metagenome assembly LUMN01 (sample SAMN03860262, study PRJNA289734) | marine metagenome | biome: seawater column; feature: ocean; material: water; isolation source: Red Sea water column Station 22 - depth 25m | place: Saudi Arabia: Red Sea | collected 2011-10-15 | depth 25 m
ATCTTAGATTTAATATACAATATTTCTTCGATAGTTTTTTGAAAAGACGCTGCTAAATCATATTTTTCTTGTTCTGAATTTATATATTTTGTTATTCTTAGTATTGCAGTTTTAAGTCCTGCAAAAGATAAATTGCATCCACCTTTATTAATTATTGGTTTGGGTAATTTATATTTATTTGGATCACCCTTTTCTGCAAATTTTTCTAACTTTGGACCACCTGGAAATTCTATTCCTAAAAGTTTTGCAGTTTTGTCAAATGCTTCTCCTAAAGCATCATCAATTGTAGTTCCTAATCTTTTGTAACTGCCTAATCCATTCACACTTAAAAATTGACTGTGTCCACCTGAAATCAACAGAAGTAAATAAGGATAATTAATATTAGTTTGAAGTTTTGGACTTAAAGCATGACCCTCTAGATGATTAACACCAATAAATGGAACCTTTAAAGATGATGCGAGTGATTTTGCAAAATTTAAACCAACACTAAGACAAATTATTAAACCAGGTCCAGATGTTGCGGCAACAGCAGATACTTTATCAAGAGTTATACCGCTTTCATCCAAAGCTTTTTTTGCAATTAAATTAATTTTTTCAACATGTGACCTTGCAGCTAATTCTGGAACAACTCCCCCAAATTCTTTATGAATGTCAAATTGACTTGAAACTATATTTGATAAAATTTTTGGTATACCACTTTCGTTATCTTGAATAATTGAAACCGCTGTTTCATCACAACTTGTCTCAATTCCTAATATTATTGGGCTTTTATTCATAAATTATTTTTTATAATTAATACAATTAATCTATAAGAATGTAATAAAAATAACTTTTATGAAAAGAGCTAATCTTGTAATTGGGACACGTGGAAGTAAGTTAGCAATGATTTACGCAGAAAATGTGAAAAAAGAACTAAAAAAATATTTTTCTAAAGAGATCGAATTAAAAAAAATAGTAACAACAGGAGATCAAAAGCAAGATGAGAGATTATCTGAAATAGGAGGCAAAGGATTATTTTCAAAACAAATTGAAAAAGATTTATTAAATAAAAATATAGATATAGCAGTACATGCCTTCAAAGATATGCCTACTGAAGAAACTGAAAATCTTTTAACTAATAATTTTTTAAAAAGAAATTCTCCTAATGAAATTTTAATAAGTAAAAATAATATAAAATTTGAAGATTTAGAGTCAAACTCAATTGTTGGCACATCATCATATAGACGAGAATATCAACTTAAGAAAAAAAGACCCAACTTAAAATATAAACTTATCAGAGGAAATGTTGATACTAGAGTTCAAAAGTTAGAAAAAGGCGAATATGATGCAATAATTCTCTCAAAAGCAGGAGTAGATGCTTTAAATTTACAACATAAAATTTCACAAGAATTCAGTGTTGATGAACTTATACCTTGTGCGGGCCAAGGAATTATAGCAATTCAATGCAGAGAAGATGATAATGAAATTAAAAAATTACTTGAAAACATTAATGATCAAGAAACAAGAACTGTTGCAAAAGCAGAAAGAGAGGTCTTAAAAGTTCTTGAAGGAGATTGTGACACTGCAGTTGGTGTATTTGCAAAATCAAATGGTAAAAAAGTAGACCTATTGACCGAATTGTTTTCTGTCGATGGAAAAAATAGATATTTCATAAAAAAAAGTCTTCAAAAAGATAATATTGAGTCTACTAGTAGAATGGTGGGAGAAGAGCTTAAATTAAAATCAAAAGGTTCTTATAAAAATTAAAATGCATATTTTATTAACCAGACCATTAGATGATAGCAAAGAATTAATTTTAAAATTTACTTCTATGAAACATAAAGTTTCTCATTTACCTTTATTACAAATAAAAAAAATAGAAACACAAGAAATAGATTTTAGCCAATTCAAAGGCGTCATTTTCACGAGCGCTAATTCTTTAAAAAATTTAAATATTTCAAAAATAGATAAAAAAATAATTTGTTTTTGTGTTGGTCTTGCAACAGAAAGAAAGGCAAAAGAATTAGGCTTTCAAAATATTTTCTGCGCCGAAGGTAACGTAAATAATCTTAAAGAATTAATTTTACAAAACTTTGACCCAAAGATTGGACCAATGGCCTACATTAGTGGAGAAATTGTTTCTTATAATCTTGATCAAGACTTAATTTCAGAAAACTATGTCATCAAGAGAATTATAAATTATACTACAATACCCAATGAAAATTTAAGTGACGATTTTTTAAAAGATATTAAATCTTCTGTGCCAGAAATTGTTTACATATATTCTGAAAATAGTGCGAAGACATTTTTTAAGTTAATAAAAAAATATAATTTAGATAATATTTGGATGGAAACTAACCTAATGTGTATGGGCGAAAAAGCATCATCAGCATTGAATGACATAAAATGGAAAAAAATTTTTCTTTTTAACCCTGGTGAAGAGGAGTTTTTGCTATATAAAATTTAAAAATGGACGTTTTAAATAAACTAAATGAGTTATTTTTATCTGTTTGGAAGCAGGGAATTCTTGGGGTAGATTTCTTTCAGATAATAGTAGGTCTTGGAATATTTGTATTATTTTTAATATTTAGAGGCCTTATTAGCAAACTTGTTATAAAAAAATTAGAATTAATTTCAAAAAGAACAACTAATAAATTAGATGATACTTTTGTAAAATCTATGGAAGGTCCTGCAAGGTTTCTTCCAATTGTTCTTGGTGTCTTTTTTGCCAGTTACTATATGTCATTTGATAATGAGACTAGGGGTTTCATAGATAACGTTAATAGAACTTTAATAACAATTTTAATATTTTGGATAATACATCAGATAATTGAGCCTATATCATATATTTTAAGTGGATTAGATAAAGTCCTGACAAAAGAATTAATAGGCTGGATTATAAAGTCTCTTAAAATTTTAATTTTTATTTTAGGTGCAGCTGCTGTTCTTGAGTTATGGGGAATTAAAATTGGACCAATAATTGCAGGATTAGGTTTATTTGGAGTAGCAGTAGCATTAGGTGCTCAGGATTTATTTAAAAATTTAATCTCCGGAATTTTAGTTTTAGTTGAAAAAAGATTTAGAATTGGTGATTGGATTAAAGTTGAGGGAGTTATCGAAGGGGTTGTTGAGAACATTGGATTCAGATCAACTGTTATAAGAAAATTTGACAAATCACTGGCAATTATTCCCAATTTTCAATTTGCAGAAAATGCAGTGATTAATAACACAAGAAAGACTAACTGGGCTATTAGTTGGATAATAACTCTTCAATATGACACTACAATTGATCAATTGAAAACAATAAGAGACGAAATTGAAGATCACATAAATAAAGGTGACGATTATGACCAATCTGTAGGAGTCGCCGTAAGAATAGATAAGTTTTCAGATAGCTCGATTGATATGTATGTTAGATGTTTTACAAAAACAAATAGTTGGACTAATTATTTACAAGTAAAAGAAAATTTGGCACTTGAAATAAAAAAAATTGTTGAAGGTAAGGGAGCTGCTTTTGCATTTCCAAGTCAGTCTATTTATGTTGAAAAAAAATGATTGCTATATTTTATTTAGCTCTTCAAATTTTAAAACTTTATTCATATGTTGTAATTGCCAATGTCGTTATAAGTTGGTTGGTCGCTTTTAATGTAATAAATACAAGCAATCGGTTTGTATATTTAATATTAGATTTCACTTATAAAATGACAGAACCGATTTTAATGAGAATAAGAAGATTTTTACCTAACCTTGGTGCTTTTGATATTTCTCCTATCGTACTTCTTTTGTTGATATGGTTCATAGAAATGTGTATGAAACTCTACATTGCACCACTAATATTTTAATAAATGATTTTAATTGATGGAAAAAAAGCTGCTGCTGATTTAAGAGAAGAGCTCAAGAAAGAAGTCTTATCTTTAAAAGATAAGCATAATAAAGTACCAGGTTTAACAGTCATATTGATTGGTGATTTAGCACCTAGTCAAATTTATGTTAGAAATAAAGAGAAATCTGCCAATGAAGTGGGCCTTAAATCAGAGGTGATTAGATACCCTGACAGTGTTGAAGAAAGTGAAGTTTTAAAAAAAATCGATGAACTTAATAATGACGATTCCGTTTCAGGAATTTTAGTTCAGCTCCCACTTCCTAAACATATTGATAAACAAAAAGTTATAGAGGCAATTATGCCAGAGAAGGATGTAGATGGATTTCATCCCATGAATGTTGGTAATCTGTCGTCAGGTTATGAAAGTTCTATTCCATGCACTCCTTTAGGTTGTTATTTATTAATAAAAAAAATTGAACCAAACCTTAATGGAAAAAAGGCTGTAATTGTTGGAAGATCAAATTTAAATGGTAAGCCAATGACACAGTTGTTGTTGAAAGAAAATTGCACAGTTACAATTACTCATTCAAAAACAAATGATCTTAAAGGTGAATGTTTAAAAGGAGACATTATAGTTGCTGCTGTTGGGATCCCTGAGCTTGTAAAAGGTGATTGGGTAAAAAAAGATGCAATTGTGATTGACGTTGGTATTAATAAAACTGAAAACGGCCTAGTTGGCGATGTTGCATTTGATGAAGTATCAAAAGTTGCAAAAGCTTTAACTCCAGTTCCAGGTGGAGTCGGACCTATGACTATTGCATGTTTACTTAAAAATACAATTGAGTGTTTTAAGAGAGCAAATAAATAAAATTTATTACTGATTTCTAATTAAAGGATAAACTTTAGGACTTAAGTATTTAAGATTAGTTAGCATAATTAAAATCAAGGTCACAATTCCTATAGAGGCACCAAGGTAAATTAAAACTTTAAAATCAAATTGCCAAACTAATTCAAAAATATTCTCCATAATAAATTTTGATCCAATTACTGCAAAAAAAATTGCAATTAATATTACCGACATAAAAATTATTATAAATTCTATCAAAGACGAAAATATAATTTCTTTTTTTGAAAAACCTAAAATTTTAAATACAAGATTTTGGTACTCTTTTACTTTTCCTTGGACCATTATAGCACTTGAGATAACAATCAATCCAATGACAATTGTTACACCAGAAATTAGGGTTACAGCTATGAAGACTTTATTTAAAACTGATGTTACTTTGTTTAAGTAATCAGCAATTTTTATCATAGACAAACTCGGTAATACTTCTAACATTTTGGTTTCATCAAAATTATCTGGATTTTTAAACTTAGCAGTTGCTAAATATTCATGAGGAATTTTTTTTGCAAATTGTGGATTAAATAACATGGCAAAATTAATACTTAGATCACGATAATCAACTTCTCTAAAATTAACTATTTCTCCATCAATTTCTCGACCATAAATGTTTAAAGTAAAAATATCTCCCAACTCAATATTAAAATCTTTAGCCACTTTTGCATCAAGTGATATCTGAAGTTGGTTAGGTTTAGATAAATCCCACCATTCTCCTTTTAAAATTGGGTTATCTTTAGGTATATTTTCAACCCAAGAAGATCTTCTTTCACTTCCAATTACCCAATAACTATCATTATCTGGTTTAATATAGCTATTTGGATTCACACCATTAATTTTTACTATTCCGGAAGAAACCATAGGTACTATTTCAATGTTTGCATCAGGGTTCATTTTGTAAACACTTTGTTCAAATATTTTCTTTTCACCTTTTTGAATTCCAACAAAAAAATAATCAGGTGCAATATCTGGAATAGATCTTGCAATTTCTCTTTTAAAATTTGTTCCAACTAAAGCTAAAGTTAATAATAAAGTTACACCTAAGCCTAAAGACATAATTGTGATAGGAGTGATACTTTTTGTTTGAGTTATATTTTTTATCGATACTTTTAAAGAGATATTTGAATTAAAATTAAACTTTTTCAGTAAATAAATTATAATTTTCGAAAGTAAAAAAAATACAATTAGACATACAAAAAAAGCCAGAAAATAACCCAAGCTATAAGAAGGCCTTTCAGATCCTAGTGTAAACAATAAAACTAAAAATGATAACAAGATAAAACTCAAAATAACTGACTTTTTTGAGTAATAAAATTGCAGGTTTTGGAATACATTTCTAAATAGGTTTGATGCTTTAACTTGATCAATTGAACTTATTGTTGGTATTGAAAAAATTATAAGAACTAACAAACCTACAATAAATATTTTTATAAAATTAATTAAAGAGAATTTTGGATAAACATTTAATCCCAACCCATCAGATAAATATTTGTCTGCAATTGGTACAATTAAAAAACTTGAGCCATAAGAAATTACAGTAATAATAAATAATAATATTAATAATTGAAGATAATAAAGTGTTTTTATATTCCCTGAATAAAATCCTACAGCTTTTCTTACAGCTATAGACATATTGTTCTGGTTTATAAATGACAACAATGTATTAGCGATACCTATTCCAGCAATTAACATTGCACTAATTGAAACTAAAGAGAGAAATTGGGAAAAATTATTAATTATCCTTTTTAAGCCACTTGCTGAATTTTCTGGAAATCTAAGTTTTACTTTTTGGTCATCTTTAAAAATATCTTTGATCTTACTTTCTATTTTTTCTGGATCATCACTTGGATTAAATTTTACTTTATATTCATAATTTAAAAAACTACCTATTCCATTTAGTTTTAGTATCTCCAAAGTTTGTTTTCCTGCTAATGCCCAATCTCCAAAAGCTACAAACCCACTGACATCAGGTACAGATTTTATAATTCCAACAACTATGAAACTTTGATCTTGTACCTTAACTTTGTCATTTATTTTTATCTTTAAAGTTTTTGATAAACTTTCATTAATCAAAATTGTCTTTGGTTCCTTTTGCATTCTTTCATAAGCATCTTCTGGCTCATAAACAACTTCACCGTAAAGTGGATATTTTTCATCAACTGTTTTAATTCTTGTAAATAATGATTTATTTTTTTCTCTGCCTGTCGTAGAAAGCATTGTACTGAACTCTATCATTTGTGAGACAGTTGAAAATTCCTTTACTTTATTGACTAAATTAAGATCCCCCTGATTACGGTTATAATCGATTTCGAGATCTCCACCCAAAAGAACTTTTGCATTATCATTAAGCTCTTTTTTTAAACTATCTTCGATTGTAAAGATGGCACTTAAAATAAAAAGACTGATAAACAGCGTTACAATAATGCTTGAAATTTTTTTATAATTTCTGCTTAAATCCTTTAAAGCATACTTGAATATTAAACTTAACTCCGAAGAATTATTTAATTTTTCCATCTTTGATTTTAATTTTTCGTTTTGCTTTGTCTGCTAATTTTGGATCATGTGTGACCATTATTAAAGAAGACCCTTCTTCTTTGACGTATTTAAATAAAATTTCAGAGATCATTATTGAGTTTTCGGTATCTAGATTACCAGTTGGTTCATCAGCTAAAATCAAATCTGGTTTCATTGCAATAGCTCTTGCAATCGCCACACGTTGTTGCTCTCCGCCAGATAATTGACTTGGAAGATTATTGAATCTATGTTTTAGACCAAATCGATCTAATAAACTTTTTGCTTCTTTCTCTGGATTTTTAAATTCATTAAGTTCAAGTGTTAAAGCTACATTTTCAACAGCTGTATAATTTGGAATTAAATAGAAAGATTGAAATATAATTCCTATATTTTGCTTTCTAATTTCAGATACTTCGTCTTCATTAAGATTTGTTATTTCCCTGTCTTGAAATATAATTTTCCCTGAGGTTGGACGTTCTAGTCCACCAATAAGCATAATCAAGCTTGTTTTTCCTGACCCACTTTCTCCAACCACAGATACAGTTTCTTTTTTTTTTATAGTTAAATCAATATTTTTTAAAACATTGATATTGTCCTTCCCAGTTTGGTATTTGAGATTTATTTTTTTTAATTTAAGAAGTGTGTTCATGAATAAAAGTTTATTTATAAAAATATTGTTATTCTTTCTAGTGCACATAAATGCAAGTGCAATAGAAAAGGTTATATTATTCGGCGATAGTTTAATGGCGGGTTATGGTCTACCTAAAGAACAACACTTATCTTTGGTTTTAGAAAGTAATCTCGTTAGGAGTGGTTTAAATATTAAGGTAATAAATGGAAGTGTTTCAGGAAGTACTTCCTCTGGTGGATTGAATAGAGCAGAATGGAGTTTATCAGAACCCGGTATTGATCTAATCATCCTTGGTCTTGGGGCAAATGATATGCTTAGAGGAATTCAACCAGATGAAACCGAGAGAAATTTAGAAGAAATAATTAAAATCGCTAACAGTAAAAAAATAAAAATTATAATAGCTGGGATGGTTGCGCCAACAACTCATGGAACTAAATATAAAAAAAATTTTGATGCTATTTATCCTAAATTGTCAAAAAAATATAATTTACCTTTAATTCCATTTTTGCTAGAGGGTGTTGCTCTTGATCCAAATCTAAATCAACAAGATGGCATACATCCTAACAAAGCTGGAACAATAGTTATAAGTAATACAATTCAAGATATTATTTCAAAAAATTATTAATCGGATATGAAAAAAAAATATCATCATTTAGCAAATGGCACATTTCGTAATCCTGAAGGATCAAAGGTGATTGATATGAATTTCAATTGGTCGTTTAAGGTCTTTAACCAAGAAAAAAAAAAATTAGATATGACTTTTCCTGAAAGTAATATCATTAAAAAAGAAAAAGTTTTATTGGATTTAAATAATTTCCAAAAAGAAGATTATGTAGCGTGGATAGGTCATGCAACATTTTTATTAAAATTAGGGGAAATAACAATAATAACAGATCCAGTTTTTTCAAAAAATGCAGGACCTTTATTTTTTGGGCCAAAGAGATTTACCGAACCAGCATTAAAACTTAATGAGATACCAAGAACAGATATTTTTCTACTAACTCACAATCACTACGATCATCAAGACATGAAAACAATAATGAGATTTCCTTATAAAGAATCTAAAGTCCTGGTACCTTTAGGACTAAAAAAATATTTTAAAATTAATAGATTTAAAGATGTAAATGAAATGGATTGGTATGATCAAATAAGAATAAATCAGAATTTAAATATTACTTTTTTGCCATCAGTCCACTGGTCAAAAAGGAGTTTAACGGATACTAACAAAACTTTATGGGGCAGCTATTTGATTGAATACAAAGGAAAAAAAATATTATTTTCATGTGATACTGGTGTTGGAAAAATATATAAAGAATTGGGAGATAAGTATGGTCCAATTGATTTAACATTTATTAACATTGGCGCATATAATTTTTATCCTATGGCTTCAATTAAAGATTCTTCTGCTTACCACACTAACCCTGAAGAAGCCCTTGGACTTGCTAAAGATTTAAAAAGTAAAAAAGTAATTGGAATGCATTGGGGAACTTTTGTCTTATCACTTGAACCAATATTAGAGCCCCCTTTAAGGTTTAAGCAAAATGCAGAAAAATTTGGATTTAAAAAAGATGATGCAATTATTTTTAAAATTGGTGAATTTAAATTATTTAAAGAGCTTTTTGATACTAACTAGAATTTTCCATCAACCACAATCCATCTTGATTTAAAAAATATAGTTTACCATTTATAGGATGAATTTGTATGTCTCTGATTCTTCCAATTTTATCTTTAAATATTATTTCCTCTTTTACGTTTGATAAATCATTAAACTCTAATTTTCTTAAAGACTTATCTTTAAGAGAAGTAATTAATGCATGACCATTCCATTCTTTAAATTCATTACCTTTATAAATTGTGATTGCACTTGTGGCTATAGATGGAACCCAATATTGAATGGCTTTTGTAAAGCCAGGTTTCCATTTTGGCCCTATTGGTATACCTGAATAATTTGTGCCACCCCATCCAAGAATTTTCCAACCATAATTTTCACCTTTCTTTGCTTCACCAAACCAATCGCCTCCTTTTGCACCATGATTGCTCATATAAATTTTTCCATCAAAAGGTGATAAAGCTAAACCTTGAGGATTTCTTACACCAATTTGATATATTTCAGGTAGCCAGTCTGATTTCCCCTCAAAACGAGGATTGTCTTTTGGAATGCCACCATCTAGATAAATTCTAATTATACTTCCTGGATGTTTATTTCCATCTTGAGCAATCATTCCCCCACCTCTTTCACCTGCAGAAGCAAATAAATAATTGTCTTTAATTACCAGTCTTGAACCAAAATGATAAGGCGAGTCAATTGGTGGATTGGCTTGAAAAATATTTTTAAAATTTAATTTGTTTTTATTAAATTTTGCACGTGCAATTGAAGTACTAGTCTTCCAATTATTTCTATTTTCTGTGTATGAGATGTAAATGTAATCTTCATGATACAGAATATCCAATAATCCTCCCTGTCCATATTCTACAAAATTTAAGTTATGACCAATTTCACTCGTCTCTCTTGTCGAAATATTAACAAGTTTTATTTTGCCACCTTTCTCGGTAACAATCATTTCATTATCATTAACGAACGACGAACCCCAAGGTGCTTCTAATTCAATAATTTTATTAAAATTAAAATTTTTACTAAATGAATTAGTTGATAATAGTATTAATGATAAAAGAAATAATAATTTCTTCACTCTATGAAAGTTTTGATCTACCACCATCGACAGCAATAATTTGTCCTGTAACCCAAGAACTGTCTTCAGTTATTAGAAATTTTGCAAGCGAAGCTGAGTCTTTACCTTCTCCAAGTCTTTTTAATGGATGGGCTTTTGCTATACCATCAGCTAAAACTTTATTTTTAAGCATTGGCTCTGCAATTTTTGAATTAGTTAAACTTGGAGCAATGCAATTTACTCTTATATTAGGAGCAAATTCTGCTGCTAAAGAAACAGTTAATCCTTCAACAGCTGCTTTAGTTGAAGCTATAATTGCATGATTTGTAAAACCCCTTTGAGCAGCAACAGTTGAAAACAAAACAATCGATCCTTTATTTTTTTTTAAACTTTCTTGATAACCTTTAATTAAATCTACTGCAGAATATAAATTTAGTTTCATACATTTTGTAAAATCTTGTTCTGAAACCATTCTCAAAGGTTTTAAATCAATTGAACCAACACAATAAGCTATACCTTTGATATCATCTATTTCGGACTTAATCTTTTCAACAAAACCATTTTCTAAAACATCAGAGACTGTATATTTACAATTTAGTTTTTCAGACAAAGATTTTGTTCTTTCTTCATCCCTACCAATTAAATGTACTTCTTTGCCGGCTGCGTATAACTGTTCGGCTAAATTAGATCCGATAGATCCTGTCGCACCTACTACTAAATATTTTTCTGACATAAATTTTTAAAGAGTTATATATAGTTAATGAAATTATTTTTTCTACTTGGAAATCAGCTTTTCTCAGAGAAATATCTAGAAAAGTACAGAAAAGACCACTTTTTCTTTATGGCTGAAGATTATCAGCTTTGTACGTACGAAAAGCATCATAAACAAAAGATATTATTGTTCTTATCTTGCATGCGATCTCACGCAGATAGACTAAAAAAAAATAAATTTAAATTAGAATATTCTTCGATCGAGGATAAATCTTTCAAGCTGGATTACACAGAAAAATTAAAAAAAATAATTAAAGCAAAAAAAATTAAAGAAATTTCAAGTTTCGAAATTGAGGATAAGTTTTTTGAAAATAAAATTACCAATTTTTTAAAAAAGGAAAAAATTAAATGGAATATTATTCAAACACCAATGTTTTTAAATTCTAGAGAAAAATTTAAAAACTATTTATCGAAATCAAAAAAACCTTTTATGGCAGTTTTTTATAAAGAGACTAGAAGAGATTTGGATATACTCATGAAAAAAGATGGTAATCCAGAAGGAGGCAAATGGAGTTTTGACGAAGAAAATCGAAATAAACTTCCAAAAAATATATCTATACCCAAATTTCCTAAAATTACTGAGACTGTTCATACGAAAAAACTAAAAATTTTAATTGATAAAAATTTTAAAAGTCACCCAGGTAATACGAAAGACTTTTGGTTTGCTACGGAATATGATGATGTAATTAAATTATTAAATTTTTTTATTAAAGAGAAATCAAATTTATTTGGGGATTATGAAGATGCAGTTGATCAGAAAGACAATATATTATTTCATAGTGCTTTAAGTCCTTACATCAATTTAGGTCTTATCACTCCAGAATTTATAATTAAAAAAGTTTTAGATTTTCACAACAAAAATAAAATAAGATTAAATTCCTTAGAGGGTTATATTCGTCAAGTAATCGGGTGGAGAGAATTTATGAGGGGAATATATCAAAGCTATTCAAAAGAAATGGAAACTAGAAATTTTTTTAAACAAAATAGAAAAATGAAAAACTCATGGTACGAAGGAACAACAGGATTACCACCTCTAGATTATGCTATTAAAAATGCAGTGAATTATGGTTGGTCACATCATATTGAAAGGTTAATGATCTTATCAAACATAATGAATTTATGTGAAGTTAAGCCAACGTATGTTTACAAATGGTTTATGGAAATGTTTGTGGATTCCTCTGACTGGGTAATGGTCCCGAATGTTTATGGAATGGGGCTTTTCAGTGATGGAGGAATATTTGCAACAAAACCATATATTTGCGGCTCCGCTTATTTCATGAAAATGATGGATTTTAAAAAAGGAGAATGGTGCAATACCATGGATGGTCTTTATTGGAGATTCATAAATAGAAATAGAGCCTTCTTTTTAAAAAATCCTAGACTTTCTATGATGGTTAGAATTTTCGATAAAATGAAACCTGATAGAAAAAAATTAATTTTAGCTGAGGCAGAAAAATTTATTAAACAAAATACTGCATAGTGAGAAAAGAAAATTTACCCACAAAAATTTGCCCTGTATGTAAGAGACCTTTTACTTGGAGAAAAAAATGGAAATTAAACTGGGATAAAGTGAAATATTGTTCTAAGAAATGTTCAAAAAATAACTAATTAACAACAAGAGCAGCTTTTCTTTTTCTCTGGTTTTTTTTCTTCAATCACTTCTTCTTTAGGGGCTGATTGTTCAAGAATTTTTGCTGCTTCAGCTTCTTTCTCTTTTAATATTTTATTTTCAATGTATGCGTAAAGAGAGTTGAAACCTAATTTTGAAGCTTTCTTTTCTTCGTAATTCCTTCTGCCTTTAAGATTTTCAATAATTTCAAGAACTTGCGGGTTATTCATATTATTGTTATCTCATAATTTTGATAATTTACAATAGTTCTTTAAAAAAATTCTTTAATTATAGTTGGTATATACTTTTTGAAATTAAAAAAACCTTTATTGCAATATTTCCAAGAACTTCGGTCTAAATTACGATAAAGAAATTTTATATTATTTATTCCTTGAGAAGTTAAAAAATCTAAGTTTTCTCCAACACAAGGATATAAAAAATAACTATTCTCAATTGTTTTAAGGTTACCAATATCAATAATTTCACAATCCAAAGATTTTTCATCCAACCTTCTTTTTTGATCCTGAATTAAATTAGTCTTAAATTTCATTGTTTTTTCACTAAGTTTAATATTTCTACTGTCGTTATTATTATTAACTAAATAAATCTTTTTAAATTTATGGTCTTTGAAATCAGTCAACTCAAAAGAAAGATTATTATCAAAAATAATTAAATTTTGCTCATCCAAACTTACTGGATTACTAAAATCTTTTAAGACAGCCTTGTATATTTTCTCGCTAACTTTAGGTGGTGCATTTTCATTTAAATTAATGTTATTAAATCTGTTATTAGTAAATTTTTTTATATTCCATTCACTTGCCAAATAATGCTTACCTTGTGTTTGTATCCCAGCAACCCATCTCCATCCTAATGTATTAGATGCTGCATCTCCATCATAGAGATGCTTCATAAAAAATTCAGCTCCTAATTGCCAAGGTAAATTTAAAGTAAAAATCCAGATACTGGCAAACCACATTCTTGTATGATTATGAAGGTAATTAAATTCTTTTAATTCTTTAACCCATTCATTAAAACATTCTATATTTGTATTTCCATCAATGGCATTTAAATAATCTTTATTATCTTTGTATTTTTCTCTTATAATTTTTAGTTCTATTATGTAATCTGTCCATACATTAGGTCTTAATTCTAACCATCCTTTCCAATAAGTACGCCACAAAACCTCCTGAATAAATTTTTCATTTTTAGAAAATGAAAATTTCTTTAAGGCTTTATCTATAACTTCTAACTCATTTAATATTCCATGAGATATATATGGAGAAATACAAGATATATTTGATCTTTTATCTGGACCAAAATCAAAATTTCTCAATCTTGAATATTCAGAAAGATTATTTTCAACAAAATTATCTAGTTTATTAGTGGCTTTCGCCCGACTTGGTTCAAAATTCATGATATTTTATTTTAATTTTTTCTTGTGAAAATTAATAAATCTTTCAACATTTGATTTATTAAAAGTTTTATTTTCCTCAAATGAAACTTTTTTCATAGAATAAGCTGAACTTTTAGTTATTCTTGAATGAATAATAACATTCCCTTTATATAACCTCAATTTAACTGATCCATTAACTTTACTTCTCTTAAGATCTACAATTCTTTGTAATTTAAATCTCTCTTTAGAAAACCAATATCCATTGTAAATCAGTTCCGCATATCTAGGCATAATTTTTTCTTTCTTATGCATTGTATCTTTATCAAGTGTAACAGACTCTATAGCCCTATGAGCGTGCATTAATAAAGTTCCGCCTGGTGTTTCGTATACACCTCTTGATTTTATACCGATAAATCTATTTTCTACTAGATCAACTCTTCCAACAGCATTTTTTCCAGCTATGTCGTTTAATTTTCCAAGCAATTTAGATGGAGATAATTTTTTCCCATTCACTGCAATCGGATCTCCACTTTTAAAGTCTATTTTTACAATTGAAGATTTATTAGGTGCTTTTTCTGGAGATACCGTTCTTTGAAAGATAAAGTCAGGTGCAGAGTTTTTTGGATTTTCTAACAACTTTCCTTCTGTTGATGTATGAAAAATATTATCGTCTACTGAAAAAGGTGGCGCTCCTTTCTTGTCTTTAGGTATTTCAATTTTATTTTTTTTTGCATAATTAATTAGATCTGATCTAGATTTCAGCTTCCAAATTCTCCAAGGCGCAATAACTTTTATTTTAGGACCAAAATAATGATAACCTAACTCAAATCTTACTTGATCATTTCCTTTTCCTGTTGATCCATGAGACACAGCATAGGCATTAAATTTTTTAGCAATTCTAATTTGATCTTTGGCTATTAAAGGTCTAGCAATTGAGGTTCCAAGCAAATAAACACCTTCATATATTGCATGGCCCCTAATCATTGGATAAACATAATCTTTTACAAAAATATCTTTTAGATCTTGAATAATAATATTTTTTACGCCAAGTTTTTTTGCGTTTCTGAAAATTTTATTTCTATCTATTTCTTGACCAATGTCTGCAGTATAACAAATTACTTCTGCATCATAATTTTCCTGTAACCATTTTAATATGATTGATGTGTCCAAACCTCCAGAATAGGCAAGAACTATCTTTTTCTTTGATTTCATTATTTAACTACAGCTTTTTTTAGCCGCGTTATATGCTTTAGTGAAGCCCATCAAAGAATAATGATCAATTGTTTGAGATCCAGATTTATTATATCCAGTAACCATTAATCTTGAGGCCTTTTTCATTCTGCTAACAACTTTTTTTTCAATTTTATTACTTGAAATCCATGCAAAATTATCTTGAGCTATATCAAATTTATATTTTGATTTACCAGAGCTAGCTGTAATTGAATTTTGACTGTTGTATTCATAGCCTGAGGTTGTGCTTACTTCGTCTTTAATTTTTTCAGATGGTCTAAAAGTTACAAATAATCTTGCATCTCTATCATTTTTTTTAGGAGATTGAAGAACAGGTTTAGATTGAGCAAAACATACTTTACTATCCCCATTAGTAACAACAATTGCATCCCAGTCTTTAAATGTTCCTATCTTATTTAATTCTTCTGAATAAGAAGTTGATCCTAATAAGAGAATAAAAAAAATTATTTTAAAAATTATGGACATGGATTTGGATATTTTTTTTGAATTTCATTAATTTCATTAATTATTTCTTTATCAAGATTCACTTTTACACTTTCTATATTTGTTTTCAACTGCTCCATTGTTGTTGCACCAATAATAACGCTAGACATGAAATCCTGTATCTCACAAAATTTTATACACATTTGACTCATATCAATGTTGTATTTTTCACTAATATTAAAATACTCATCAACAGCTTCGTTAGTATTTGGTTTTCGATATCTTGTCCAAAAATCCCAATCTCTTTCCATCCGAGATCCTTTTGGAAATTGCTTATTTCTATATTTACCACTTAAAAAACCACTGGCTAAAGGAGAATAAGATAAACAGCCAATATTTTCTCTTATAGACACCTCAGCTAATCCAACTTCATATGACCTATTTAATAAACTATAGGGATTTTGTATGGACATCATTCTTGGCAAACTCTTTTCCTTTGAGAGTTTGAGATAATTCATAACACCCCAAGGAGTTTCATTAGATAAACCTACATGTCTAATTTTACCTTGCTCAATATACTTTTGTAATTCAACCAACACGTCTTCGAATTTATTCCATTCATTTTCTTTATGCACATAACCAAGTCTTCCAAAATTGTTTACATTTCTTTCTGGCCAATGAAGCTGATATAAATCTATATAATCAGTTTTAAGTCTTTTAAGACTGTTATGAAGTGCAGTTTCGAGATTCTTCCCTACAAAACTATTTTCACCATTTCTAATATAATCTCTTGCGGGACCACAAACTTTAGTTGCAAGTATCACATCTTTTCTTTTTTTTGTTTTTTCAAACCAATTTCCAATGATCGTCTCTGTATGACCAAAAGTTTCAGCTTTAGGAGGTACCGCATAAAGTTCTGCTGTATCCCAAAAATTAACCCCATTTTCTAGTGAGAAATCCATTTGTTCGAAGGCCTCTTCTTGGCTATTTTGTTCACCCCAAGTCATGGTGCCGAGACAAATTGTGCTAATATCTATATCAGTTGTTCCTAATTTTTTATAATTCATTAAATATTAAGTATTTGTTACCTATATTTTGACTGCTTGAAAAATTTTAAAATTATTACTATATATTTAATTATGGAATTCAATAGAGACAATATCTTAAATAGATCAACGACAGCAAAAAAAGCTGTTGTGATGGATGAAGGCCTTAGAGCCTACATGCTTAAAGTTTACAACTACATGGCAACTGGAGTTTTGCTAACGGGAATCATTGCATTGCTATCTTTTAAAATGTCAGTAGTTACAGATGCAAGTGGATCAATAGTTGCTTTAACTGAGTTCGGAAATGCAATTTATCTATCAGGATTGAAATGGGTGGTTATGTTAGCTCCTCTCGGAATTGTTTTTTATATGAGTTTTGGGATAAATAAAATGAGTTCTTCAAAAGCTCAAACTACTTTTTGGATTTTTGCAGCCTTGATGGGTTTATCACTATCATCAATTTTATTAGTTTACACAGGACTTAGTGTGACGAGAGTATTTTTCATATCTTCAGCAACATTTGGAGCTATGAGTATATATGGTTACACAACTAAAAGAGACCTCACAAAATTTGGATCATTCTTAATGATGGGTTTGATCGGTATTATAATCGCATCTTTAGTAAATATTTTCTTAAAATCTTCAATGATGTACTTTGCTATTTCAATCATTGGAGTTCTTATATTTGTTGGATTAACTGCATACGATACACAAAAAATTAAGAATATGTACGCAGCATCAGATTCAGGTGAAGTAATTGGCAAGAAAGCTGTTATGGGAGCTTTAACATTATACTTAGATTTTATAAATTTATTTATAATGCTTTTAAGATTGTTCGGTCAAAGAAGATAATCAAAAACTATAGTTTTTTCCAATTTGTTTTTTTTAGAAGTATTTCTAAATCATAAGCATTATTTAAAATTTTACCATTTCTATCAGTTATTAAATATTTCAAATTCTTATTAGAAGGTTTAAAATTTTTACAAATGTTGTAGATAGCTTTTTCTGCTGCATTTTTAAAAATACTAAAACTTACTCTTTTACTTGATATTGAGAGGCCATAGTCTTTCCAAGATCCTTCAGATACCATTTTAGCATATAGGTCTAATATAATTTTTAGTTCTTTTTTTTCAAAAAAATACCTTTGGTTTTGTTCTTTATTTGAATTATTTATTACTAATTTTAAATTACTCATTTAATTTGTGTTTATTAATCAACCCAACTTGTGATGCTGTAAAGATGAATGTAATTGGTAGCATTCCCCAAACTTTAAAGTTAACCCAAAATTCTTCTGTTTGAGTTCTCCAAACAATTTCATTTAATATAGCTAAAAAAATAAAAAAATAAGTCCATCTGTTATTCAAAATTTTCCAACCTTCATCAGACATTGGCAGTGTTTTTCCAAGTATTAATTTTAAAACTGGTTCATTGGTGAAGTATTTTCCAAAGAATAAAGCTAAGGCAAATAAAATATTTATAATAGTGGGTTTCATATAAATAAAAATTGGATTATCAAAATAAATTGTTAAACCTCCAAATAGAGTAATTAAAATTCCTCCTAACAAAGGAACCATCGGAACTTTTTTTTCCAGTATCCAAACCAATAGAACAGAAATTATTGTTGCGACAATTAGAGGTGGTATTGCAACTTTTAAATTTTTATCACTGTTATAATAAAAGAAGAAAAAAATAGCTAAAGGCCCAACGTCTGTAATGAATTTTAGAAGTGATTTATTCACTGCTACATATTAACAGATTAATAAAACATTTATATTTTTTTTATTGATTTTTTTCATCAAATATCCATATTTAATATCGTGAGTACTCAAAAAGCTAAATTTTCAATTGGAGACGTTGTAAAACATAGACACTTCGATTTTAGAGGTGTGATTTACGATGTTGACTTTGAATTTAATAACTCAGAGGAGTGGTATCAATCGATTCCAAAAAACGTGAGACCTAGAAAGGATCAGCCATTTTATCATTTACTAGCAGAGAATGACGAAATTACTTACGAGGCTTATGTGTCTGAGCAAAATCTATTATTTGATGACTCTGAAGAGCCTATAAAACACCCTCTAATTAATGAAATTTTTTCAGGTAAGCGTGGATCAAGCTACTTCAAGCCTTCAAATTAACTAATAGCCAATATTTAAACACAATTGTCCCAAATCTCTGTCATATCTGTTTGTTATAAAATATTTAATTCTGATCAAGAGTACTGTTTTTCCTCTATCTCCCTCTGTATTCTTGGTCAGAAAATTTTGAACAATTTTAATCTAAAATTTATGTGTTATAAAAAATTATGATTAATTATTTCAATCCGAATAATACTTTAAAGATAATTAATAAAATACAAAAGTTTGTATTTGCGCTATTTATAATTGTATTGTTACTTGGATTAGTTGAAGCTTTAGTTCTTTCTCCCGAGGATTATAAGCAGAGTGACTCAGTTAGGATTATGTATGTCCATGTTCCATCAGCTTGGATATCACTCGGAATATTTTCATTTATTTCCATTCTTTCTTTTGGAGTTTTTGTTTTTAAAAATAAAAATTTCTCTTTAATAACAAAAAGTTTAGCACCTTCTGGTTTTGTTTTTAGCATAATAGCTTTAGTTACAGGATCAATTTGGGGAAAACCAACCTGGGGAACTTGGTGGGCTTGGGATGCAAGAATAACTTCAATGCTCTTACTTTCAATTTTTTATTTATTGTTCATTACTTCTTGGAAGATTACGACAGACACTAGTAAAGCAGAAAAAATTAGCTCAATAATAGCAATTATTGGTCTTATAAATATTCCAGTTATAAAATTTTCAGTAGAATGGTGGAATACTTTACACCAACCTGCGTCAGTAAAAATTTTGGAAGAAACAACAATTCATTCTTCAATGTTGACACCATTAGCTATAATGACTGCGGCATTTGCTCTATTTTCACTTTTGATATTTTTAATGAAATATAATACAGAACTGTTAAAGATTAAAAATAAAGGCCTTAATAGATTATGATTAGTGAACTACTAAATATGAATGGATACGGTGTATACGTTTGGTCATCATTTATATTTACTCTATTTTCTTTTAGCTTCTTGTACGCGGTAGTAAAATTAAATTTAATTAAAGAGAAAAAGAAATTTGAGGAAAATTATAAATCACTAGATGAAAAGAAACTTGCATCAGTAGCTAAGCAAAAAACGTACAGAGAGATATTAGCAAACACTTCCACATCTAAAGTTTAACTAAAATTCACATGTACGGAAAAAAAGTTAAATTTAGAGCCCTTTTTATTTTTTTAATTTTAATTTCATTAGTTCTTACAATTTTTTTGGTGGTTAAATCTCTTGAGGAAAACGTAGTATATTTTAAGTCTCCAACAGACATTAAAAACCTTAATGAAATCAAAAATGCTCAAAAAATTAGAGTTGGTGGAATGGTGAAAAAAAATTCTATTAAAATAAACGATAAAGAAATTTTTTTCGTAATTACGGATTTCAAAAATGAATTATTAGTCAACTTTAATGGATCTGTACCTAATCTGTTTGAAGAGGGTAAGGGTGTAGTTGCTGAAGGTTTCTTAAAGGATAAAAGTTTTCTAAATGCTGACAAGATTTTAGCAAAACATGATGAAAATTATATGCCTCCTGAAGTCAGCGAAGCTATGAAAAACAATTAATTTGTATGTCTAATTATTTAGGAAATTATTCTTTATATATTGCTTTAATAGCATCTGTTTATTTAATTTTTAAGTCATACTTGGATGCAAATTCAGAAAATAAATATTTAGATAAAAACTTTATTTTAATTACTTCAATACAAACTATAATGATTACGGTAAGTTTTTTTAGTCTAGTTGCAGCTTTTGTAATTTCAGATTTTAGTAATGAAACTGTTTTCAACAATTCTCATACTTTAAAACCTTTATTTTATAAAGTATCAGGCACATGGGGAAATCACGAGGGAAGTTTATTATTGTGGTTATTAGTTCTTTCAATTTTTCTATTTATTTTTTTATTAAATTCAAGATCACAAGATACTAAATACAAACTTTTAACGATACTATTTCAACAAATTATTATTTCAGGTTTTCTAGTTTTTATTTTATTAACTTCCAACCCATTCAAAATGCTATATCCAATTCCTAGCGAGGGATTAGGTTTGAACCCTATTTTACAAGACCCTGCTTTAGCTATTCATCCTCCAATTTTATATTTAGGTTATGTTGGAACATCTATTATCTTTTCAGCTTCACTTGCCTCAATGATTAGCGGAAATATTGGAGATAAGTGGGCAAGGCACATTAAAAAATGGGTTTTGGTATCTTGGGTATTTTTAACAATTGGTATTTTGCTTGGATCTATATGGGCATATTATGAGCTGGGCTGGGGAGGTTTTTGGTTTTGGGATCCTGTAGAAAATGTTTCATTAATGCCATGGTTTTGCTTAACAGCGCTACTGCATACTGTAATTGTATTACAGAAAAGAAATTCGTTTAAAGAGTGGACTATTATTTTGTCAATTACAACTTTCTCACTGAGTATGAGTGGCACTTTTCTTGTTAGGTCTGGAATTTTAAATTCAATTCACACTTTTGCAAACGATCCATCAAGAGGGCTATATATATTAAGTTTTCTCTTTATCCTAATTTTGATGTCTATATTAATTTTCTTTTTTAATCAGAATAAAATATCAAACACAGCCAAAGAGAATTTTATTTTAAGTAAAGAGACTGCAATATTAGTGAATAACTGGTTTATGATGTTTTTTTTATCTGTTGTTCTTGTTGGTACAATTTATCCAATTTTTCTTGAAGTTTTAAATGGTTCAAAAATTTCTGTTGGTCCGCCTTTTTATCATAATCTTTTAATACCCTTCTTAATTCCTTTTTTAATATTCATGAGCTTTGGCCCAAGTTTGAAATGGATTAAAGATAAATTAAAAAAGTTTAACTATAATATTTTAATTATTTTTTTAGTTTCACTACTTATTTCATATGTCATTTTAACAAAAACCGAAAATTCATTTCTGTTGTCTATTCCTCTGATAGTTTTGAGCATCTATCTTTTATTAGTAACAATTAAGGATTTTTTTGTTAGCAAATCCTCGATTAGCCAAAAAATTTCACATTTTGGTTTTAGCTTATTAATTACAAGTATCTTATTGAATGGACTTTTTTCTAATGAATTTAATTCAAATATGAAAGTAGGAGATGAAAGAATATTCAATGACAAAGTTGTAAAATTAAAAGAAGTTAATGTTAAAGATGTAGACAATTATAAATCTCTTAAAGCTAGTTTTGAAGTTACGAATAAAAATTCCTCTTTTGCTTTATACCCAGAAGTTAGGATTTACCAGCAGCCTTTAACTATTACGAGTGAAGCAGATATTAAGACAACATTATTTTCAGATAATTTTTTAGTATTTAATATTTTAAAAGACGATGGATATTATAACGTAAGATATCAATATAAACCCTTAATGATTTGGATATGGATCTCAACTATATTTATTGGTTTTGGTGGTTTATTAAGTGTTATTAGAAAAAATGAGCAAAAATATTAAATTTTTAGGATTACTACTAACATTAATAATAATTTTTATAATCTTGCTCAAGGGATTGAACGTATCGAAAGATTACTCTAACGAGAAATTAAAAAGTAAAATAGATTTTTCACTTAATGCAAAAAAACTATTTTCTGATGAAATAATTAATATTTCAGACTTATTTGATAAAAATAGTCCTTCTGTAGTAAATATTTGGGCATCTTGGTGTGCACCATGTAGAGAAGAGCATCAGTTTTTAATGAAATTAAAAGATATGAACATAAATATAATTGGAATTAATTATAAAGACAGTCCAAAAAATGCGAAAAATTTTTTAAGCTCACTTGGAAATCCTTATTCAGAAGTTATTACCGATAATGATGGAACAAAATCAATAGAATTCGGAGCTATTGGTGTTCCTGAAACTTTTATCATAAGTGGTAAAACAAATGAGATAATTAAAAAGTATATTGGTCCATTGACAAGCGACAATTTAATAGAAATAAAAAATTTATTAAAAAAAAATGCTTAAAATTTTAAAATTAATATTGCTGCTATATTTTAGTTTTAATTTTTCCTATGCGAATGAAATAAATACCAAAGTAGATCAAATTACAAAAAACTTAAGGTGTTTGATATGCCAAGGTCAATCTGTTTACGACTCTCAGTCCGATTTTGCTGTTAGTATGAAGCTTGTTGTAAAAAATAAGATTGATGAAGGTAAAGAAGAAGAAGAAATATATGATTATTTAAAAAATAAATATGGAGAGTGGATTGTATATGAACCAGAATTAAACCAAAATACATTTTTACTCTGGTCAATACCTTTGATTTTGTTCGCTTTTGGCGGCCTTTTAATTATTAGAAAAGTATCTATAAAGTAACCAGGATTTTTAATATGAAGATTTTAATTAAAACTTTGATAATTTCATTTCTTACTGTCTCATTTTCTAACGCAGAAAATAAATGGAGTTTTTACACTGGCATGTTCGATTTCAGCGATGATGGTAAGAGAGCAAATCTATTTGGTGCCGAATATATAAATTTTAATGCTAGCAAAGATATTTTCTTAGGAAATGTTCAGCCTGTGACAGGCGCAATGATAACAGCTGATGATGCATTATATATTTATACAGGTTATCAATTAAATCAAAAATCTAATTCAACTACTTTCTCTCCTAGTTTTGCGATTGGATATTATGACGAAGGAGATGGCAAGGACTTAGGTCACGAAATTGAATTTAAGACACAAATACAGATATTATTTGATATCTCATCTAATTCTGAATTAGGTATTTCTTATAATCATATTTCTAATGCGAGTCTTGGAGATAAAAATCCTGGGGCAAATAGTTATATGTTTAATTTTACAAAAAAATTTTAACTTAAGATATGAGATTAAAAGATTGTCATAACTTTTATGACTTTAGAAAATTGGCAAAACAAAAGCTTCCATCTCCAATATTTCATTATATTGATGGGGCTGCGGATGATGAAATAACTTATGCAAGAAATAGTAGTGCATTTAATGACGTTGACTTAGTTCCAAATGTCTTAAGAGGTGTTGAAAATGTGGATTTGTCGACAACTATTTTTGGAAAAAAACTAGATTTACCTTTTTATTGTTCTCCAACAGCTCTGCAAAGGCTATTCCACTACGAAGGAGAAAGAGCGGTTGGAAAAGCTGCAAAGAAGTTTAATACGATGTTTGGTGTTTCGGCATTGGCTACAGTTAGTGTTGAGGAAATTTCATCTTTAATAGACACACCAAAAATGTTTCAATTTTATTTCCATAAAGACAGAGGATTAAATGACTCTTGTTTAGAACGAGCAAAAGCAGCAAAATTTGATGTGATGGCTTTAACTGTTGATACGATAACAGGAGGAAATCGTGAAAGAGATTTAAGAACTGGATTTACATCACCTCCAAAATTAACACTTTCGAGTTTGTTTAGTTTTGCCACAAAACCAATGTGGGGAATAAATTATTTAACCAAAGGAAAATTTGAACTACCACATCTTCAAGATTTCGTTAAAGAAGGAACTGACACAAATACTTCAATTGGTAATTATTTTTCTACTATGTTGGATCAATCTATGAACTGGGACGACGCTGAAAAATTGTGCTCTCAGTGGGGTGGCCATTTTGCGCTTAAGGGAGTTATGAGTGTTGAAGATGCTAAAAGAGCAGTTGATATCGGATGCACTGGTATAATGGTATCAAATCATGGAGGAAGACAACTTGATGGATCTAGATCACCTTTCGATCAATTAGCTGAAATTGTTGATGCAGTTGGTGATAAGTTAGATGTTATTTGTGAAGGTGGATTTCAAAGAGGAACTCATATGTTAAAAGCTTTATCTATGGGTGCAAAAGCATGTGCTGGTGGAAGATTATATCTTTATGCTTTAGCTGCAGCAGGTCAAGAAGGTGTTGAGAGAGCACTTAACTTATATAAAACTGAATTAGTAAGAGACATGAAATTAATGGGCTGCACAAAGATCAGTGATCTTAATCGAAATAATTTAAGATTCCGAAATGCATGAGCTTAAAGAATTGTTATAATTTTGAAGATTTTAGAAAGCTAGCCAAAAAAAAACTTCCAGCTCCAATTTTTCATTACATTGATGGTGGTGCAGATGATGAAACCACTTTAAAAAGAAATACAAATTCATTTGATGATTGTGACTTAATCCCTAATATTCTTAGAAGCGTAGGAGAACCAGATTTATCAACCACAGTTTTTGGTAGAAAAATAGATATGCCAATTTTTTTATCACCTACTGCTATGCAAAGTTTATATCATCCTGATGGAGATAAAGCTTCAGCTAGAGCTGCAGAAAAATTTGGTACAATGTATAGCATGTCAACAATGGCTTCATTTTCGATTGAAGAAATTGCTAACATATCAAGTGGACCAAAATTATTTCAACTTTATATCCATAAAGATAAATCATTTACTGATGATTTGATTGATAGGTGTAAAAGAGCAAACTTTGACGGTTTATGCTTAACTGTTGATACTTTGGTTGCAGGAAATAGAGAAAGAGATCACAGAACTGGTTTTACAACTCCTCCTAAATTCACATTAGAAAGTATAATGAATTTCGCGATGAGACCAGGATGGTTATTCAGATATTTTACGAATAAGAAATTTGAACTTGCAAATATTAAACACAAAACTGACAAGGGAACTAACATTACAAAATCCGTAATAGACTATGTTAATGAACAGTATGATCCACAAATGAATTGGGAAGATGCAGAATACTGTATAAAAAAGTGGGACGGACCTTTTGCCTTGAAGGGTGTAATGTCTGTAGAGGATGCAAAGAGAGCAGTTGATATTGGTTGTACAGCAATAATAATATCAAATCATGGAGGAAGACAACTTGATGGATCTAGAACTCCTTTTGATCAACTAAAGGCTATTTCAGATGCTGTGGGTGATAAACTTGAGATAATTTTAGATGGAGGTGTTAGACGGGGAACTCATGTTCTCAAGGCTTTAGCTGCAGGTGCTACTGCTTGTAGTTTTGGTAAAGCTTTTTTGTTCAGTTTAGGAGCAGGTGGTCAGCAAGGAGTAGAGAGGCTGCTTCAAAATATGCACGATGAAATTAGAAGAAATATGATCCTTATGGGCTGCAAAAGTGTAAAAGAGTTAGATAGATCAAAGATAATTTACCGAAATTAAATATTTTTTATAAATAATTTTTATTATTATTTTCACTTTAAATAAATAGACATGAAGTTGCTTTTCAGTTAGTTTGTCGACGAAAAATTATGATTGAATTAGCAAAAGCATTAGATCGTTTAGGAACTGAAAGTGCATTTTCTGTTCTAGCAGAAGCAAAAAAATTAGAAGCACAAGGCAAACCTATGATCCATTTAGGTCTAGGACAACCTGACTTTAAAACTCCAAAACATGTTGTTGAAGCTGCAAAAAAAGCTCTAGATGACGGTCATCATGGTTATGTTTTATCAAATGGAATTCCAGAATGTCGAGAAGCTGTCGCAAGATGGGTCAAGAGACTTTACAATGCTGATATTGATCCAAATAGAGTTTTAATAATGCCAGGTGGTAAACCTACAATGTATTATGCAATTACTTGTTATGGTGAACCAGGTGTTGACAACCCAACTGGAAGCTTTGTTGAAAAACCTGCAATTGACTACTTAGCAAAAGAATTAGAAAAACATCCGCAGGTCACAATTTTAAGTGATGAAATTTATAGTAGACAAATTTTTGATTATAAAGAAATGCCGACTTTCTTTAATTATCCTAACCTAAGAGATAGATTAATTGTTCTTGAGGGTTGGAGTAAAGCATATTCTATGACTGGATGGAGACTTGGTTGGAGTTACTGGCCAGAGCATTTGGTTGAACATGTAAACAAACTTTTGATTAATAGTGTATCATGTGTAAATGCAGCAGCCCAATATGCTGGTATAGCTGCATTAGATGGTCCAGAAGATTCTATTAAAGATATGTTAGACAAATTTACATTAAGAAGAAATTTAATTCACAAAGGATTAAATGATTTACCAGGAGTTGAGTGTAGTTTGCCGGGAGGAGCTTTTTATGCTTTTCCGAATATAAAAGGGACTGGCATGAATGGATCTGAGTTTTGCAAAAAAGCTATGCATGAAGCTGGAGTTGCGATTGTTCCTGGCACTGCGTTTGGTAAAACTTGTAATGATTACGTTAGATTTAGTTTTGCCGCATCTAGAGATAATATAATGCAAGCCTTAGAAAATATAGGCAAGATGCTTTCTAAATAAACTGTATTTTTAATCAATATTTTTGTATTATTAAAGAATGAACGAAACCGTCCAAGCAGAATTAAAAAAGATATTTAACGGAAGATTTTCTACCTCAGAGTCTACTCGTGCAAATTATGCAAGAGGGGAAGATACCTATAACCCAATATTATCAAAGGCAGTTGTATTTCCAGAAACTAATGAAGAAGTTTCAAAAATTCTAAAAATTTGTAACGAGCATAAAATTCCAGTGGTTCCATTTGGAACCGGCACATCTCTTGAAGGCCATGTTGTTGGAAATCAAAATGGTATTACGATTTCTTTAGAAAAAATGAATAAAGTTTTAAGTGTAAATGCTGAGGATTTTGACTGCAGAGTGCAAGCAAATGTAACAAGAAAGCAATTAAATGAATATTTAAGAGAAGATGGTGTATTTTTTCCAATAGACCCTGGTGCAGATGCTGCACTCGGTGGAATGGCATCTACTTCAGCTTCAGGAACAATGGCAGTAAAATATGGAACAATGAGAACAGTTATTTCTGGCTTAACAGTTGTTTTACCAAATGGAGACATAATTAAAACTGGTGCAAGAACTAAAAAAACTTCTGCGGGATATAACTTAACTAATTTGTTTATTGGATCTGAGGGAACTTTAGGAATTATTACAGAAGTTCAATTAAGATTATCACCAATACCTGAGAGCATAATGAGTGCAGTTTGCTATTTTCCAGATTTAGACTCAGCAGTAAAGACTGCGCAAGAAGTTATTCAGTATGGTGTTCCAATTGCAAGAATTGAAATGTTAAACAAAGA
>LUMN01000079.1_pt1 | contig 27434 bp, 31 predicted proteins | sample 729991 | NCBI WGS metagenome assembly LUMN01 (sample SAMN03860262, study PRJNA289734) | marine metagenome | biome: seawater column; feature: ocean; material: water; isolation source: Red Sea water column Station 22 - depth 25m | place: Saudi Arabia: Red Sea | collected 2011-10-15 | depth 25 m
CAAATTGAATTATTATCAAAATACAATCAGGCTCACTTTGTATTTTTTGTTGCTGGCACAAATCACTTTCTATTTTTTAGGCTATCTTCGTCCATCTATAATTTATGACTATCTTGATTATTGGCCTATTACGATATTACCGGTTCTGTTAGTAACTATTTTTAGAAGGGCTTCTTTTTATGAATTACTAAGAAATATAGTAAATATTTTTTTGATAGTTGTAGTTTTGATTTTTTCATTTGGACATTTATTTGATTCCAAATTTTTAACTACTTATAAGTATGATTCTTTTTTTCAAAATAACGAATTAAGTTCTGATTTTAATTACTCATTATTAATTGACCTTGATGGAAAAGTAAATCTTAATAGTTTTCAGGGCAGGGGCTACACAGCTGAAATAATTGATGAACCTGGAATTGTTGGTTATCCAGAAGCAATAGAGACCGTTCTCGGAGAACCTAGGGCCATAATATTTAGAGAGTTAGAAACTAGTAGTTTATTAAAAGTAGGAGGGTGGAATATAAATTTAGGTAATGAAAATATTTGGGAACTAGATATTTTTTCACTTGATTCATTTTTTAATTTAAGTGACCTCAAGTTGTCACCCTCAAAACTATCAGGCACTGGAGAAATATTTTTAGGTCCTAATCTTGAAATTGAGAGTCTTTCATTGAGTGGTAACTATGAAGTAACTGTACAAAATGACTTATCTATACTTGTAAAAGGTCAGGCACAGGTGCCTGATCAATGGCTAAATGCTAGTGTTGGTAATCTTAATAATCCTGATAAAACCTATACTGTTGTAATTGAAATTATTGATGGTTCCCAAGTAATATTTAAGGATGGGTAAAACACTATGATAGAACAACTTGGAAATGGCCTTTTACTGGGAATAATAATTTCAGTCGCATCAGTTGCACTCTCATTATTATACGGAGTTACTCGAATCGTTAATTTTGCACATGGAGAAATTATTGCTTTAGGAGCCATAGCTACTTTATTTCTTTCAAGTCCTGTAGATTCGAGACTGTTATTTTTAGACAGGTTCTCTCCTCTTGGTAATAATTTTTATATATCAGTAATTATCTCAGTTATTTTTTGTGGATTACTTGGAGGTATTTTAGAATTTTTTCTATTTAGGCCTCTCAGAAAAGCTGAAGTTGGAAACATTGCTGTACTTGTTGTGACGATTGGACTTTCTCTTTTCTTAAGGCACATATATATGCTTCTAAACGCTAAACCCCAAAATTTTCCGTTAGAGCTACAAAGAAGAGAAACATACTTATTTTTTGATATGACTCCTAGGAACTTTAGGGTATTAATTTTAGGAATAATTGTTATGGTGTTAATTGGTCTTTTCCTTAATTACACAAGAATTGGAAAGGCCATGAGGGCAGTAAGAGACTCAAATGACCTTGCAAGTGTTTCTGGAATTAATTCAGATAACATAATTTTATTTACATGGATATCTTCAAGTATGCTTGCTGGTTTAGCTGGAGTATTTCAAGCAACTATAAATGATGTCAGATACAATATGGGATTTCTAATACTCTTACTTATATTCGCAGGAACGGTTCTTGGTGGAATTGGAACCTCTTTCGGTGCAATGGTTGGAGGTTTCATAATTGGAATCGTTGTGAATGTCTCGGTAGGTTTACCATTTATGGAAGGACACACCGAAGCAAAAAACGCTGTAGCTCTTGCAATTATGATATTAATTTTACTTTTTAGACCACAAGGCATTTTTGGTGAGAAAGAAAGAGTCTCATGAAATTTTCCATTAAAGGTTCCTTGACAATATTTCTGACTATTTTCTCAATATTTCTGGTTTTTCTTTTAAACGAAGATGGAGAAATACCAATCCTTTTTAACCTGTTAACGTTCGCAGGCATTTATGGATTAGCTGCGATAGGGTTAAATGTCCATTTTGGGTTAACAGGATTATTAAATTTTGGTCACGCAGCTTTTATGGGATTTGGAGCTTATGTGACTGTATTATTAATACCCCATGCAGCTGGTCGGGAAGGTGTTGTTATTACTACTGGACTTCCATTTTTTCTAGCTTTATTGATTGGAGTTATTTCGGCTGCACTTTTTGGACTTCTTTTAGGGCTTCCTGCTATTAGATTAAGAGGTGATTATTTAGCAATAGTCACTATTGCTGCTGCAGAAATTTTTCGTTTACTTGTAAGAGATCTTGAATCTGTAACAGGTGGTGTCTACGGCATTATCAATTTTTCAAGTTCATTACAACAATATAGGTTAGGATTTATTGATAATTTTGCCTCTTCAAATGACCTAAATCCATCTCAAGTATTTGTAGCTTTTTTGTCTTGGATTTCAATAGTTCTTGTTTTACTCCTTTTAAGGAGACTAACAAATTCGCCTTGGGGTCGAGCTCTCAGAGCAGTACGTGAAGATGAAGATGCAGTTAGAGCTTTAGGCAAAAATGCTGTATGGTTAAAGCTTCAAAGTTTTATGCTTGGCGCAGGTATCGCGGGATTGTCTGGAGTTTTATTAGCTTTTAATTATGGCACTATTCAAGTATCAACCTTTGTACCAATACTTACATTCTATGTTTGGGCAATAATGATTCTTGGAGGAGTAGGGAGTCTTACGGGACCAATTTTTGGATCAATTATTTTTTGGGTCATCATTGGTGAAACGAATGGAATTGCTCAACTAATTTTTGAAAATGCAAATGGTCAACAAATAGCTGGAGTTAGATTTGTTTTGGTAGGACTATTAATAATGATTTTAATGATTTTTAGACCAAGTGGATTAATGGGAAAGAAAGAGGAACTACTCTTAGATGTCAAATAAATACCTTGAAGTTACAAATCTAAAAAAAAGTTTTGGTGGGATTAAAGCCGTTGATGTTGAAAGTGTTAATTTAAACAGAAATGAATTAACTTCAATCATTGGTCCAAATGGAGCTGGAAAAACAACTTTCTTTGATTTAATTTCTGGGTTCCAAGACAGTGATGAAGGGAAAGTTTATCTAAACAACAAAAATATCACCAAAAGTCAGCCCTACGCAATTGCTAGATTAGGAATGATTAGAACTTTTCAATTAACAAAAGTTTTTGATCGGATGACAGTTTTAGAAAATATGATGTTTTCAGCATCAACTGTTAATAACGATTCATTTTTAAAATCCATAGCTAAATTACCAAGTCAAAAAACGACTGAAAAAAAAATTAGAGACAAATCATTTGAAATTATGAAAGAATTAAATATTGATCACATGGCAAATTCTTATGCACGAGAAATGTCTGGAGGTCAAAAAAAGTTATTAGAACTTGGTAGATCAATCATAAATAATCCAAGTGTTTTATTATTGGATGAACCACTTGCTGGAGTAAATCCAAAACTTGCAGAAGAAATACTTCAAATTATTGTAAATCTTGCAGGAAAAGGAATTTCGATATTAATGGTTGAGCACAATATCGAAGCAGTAATGAAAATCTCTGAACGGGTCATAGTATTAGCTGAGGGAAAAGTTATTGCTGATAGTACTCCAGAAAATATAAGAACTGATGAAAAAGTAATCGAAGCATATTTAGGATCCGAAAATGAATAAAACAGTGATTGAATGTAATGGAATCGCAGCAGGATATGTAAAGGGTTTAAATATACTTCAGGGCATTGACATGATCATAAACGAAAAAGAAATAGTATCAATTATTGGTCCTAATGGAGCAGGAAAATCAACATTACTTAAAGCGATTATGGGAATAATTAATATTTCAGGTGGACGATTTTTTATAGATGGTGTCGAAAAAACCAATACTCCTACTCATCAAATTGTTAAAGAGGGAGTTGGCTATGTCCCTCAGGTTGAAAATGTATTTCCATCCTTAACAATTGAAGAAAATTTAGAAATTGGCTCTTGGACTATAGATACAAATATTAAGCAATCAATAACAAAAATATTTGATGATTTTCCCATGTTAAAAGAAAGAAGAAAAGACAAAGCTGGAAATTTATCTGGCGGACAGAGACAAATACTCGCTCTAGCAAGAGCATTAACTACTTCTCCAAAGATTCTACTATTAGACGAACCATCAGCAGGTCTTTCACCGGTTGCAATTAAGGAAGTATTTGAAATAGTTAAAGAGATAAATTCAAAAGGGGTCGCAATTCTTTTGGTAGAACAAAATGCCAAAAGAGCATTAAATTTTAGTGATCGTGGTTATGTTTTAGATCAAGGAAGAAATGCTTATCAGGGCAAAGGTCAAGAGCTTTTGAATGATCCGCGTGTCGTGGACTTATATTTAGGAAAACTATAAAAAAAGGCCTGCACTTGGCAGGCCTTTTTTATTAATTGTAAATTTTAAGAACCAAAATCTACTGATTTTAAGACTGGGTTTGTATCACCCTCTGTTGTCCAAATATCATATGTTGCTGCTGTAGGATCTCCAGCTTCATTTAATTCAATTTCGCCAGATGCTCCAACATAGTCAACATCTACACCGTTAGCTGCAAGTTCAATACAAGCAACTCCGATACATTTTTCTCCACCTGATGATGCAGCAACAAGTCCAGAAGCAATTTCTGGTCCTGTAACACCATTAGCAGCAGCTGATATTGCCATTAACATGACAGCATCATATGCTTGAGGAGCGAAAATAAAGGTTCCAGCGCCATCTGCGCTTACTTCTGCATATGCAGCTGAGAAAGCATCAAATGCTTCTCCAGCAGCAGATCCAGGTGCTGTACCTTTCATTCCGTCAAGTGCAGTTCCTAAGTTACAAAGTGATGCAAGACCAGCATCTTTAACACCATCGGTCATGTACCAAGGTGTATCAAGAAGGCCTTGCTCAAATGCAGGTTGAAGAACTCCACAACCAGTAGCAGGGAAAAGAATACCAACAATTGCGTCGGGTGAACCTTTACCTACGGCTGTTACTTCAGAGTTAAATTCTGTTGCATCAGGAGCATGATAAACAATATTTCTTATAACTCCTCCACCAGCTTCAAATGCTGATGCAGTAGCTTCTGCTAAACCTCTACCATAAGCGTCTGCTCTTGAAATGATTGAGATTGATTCAACTCCATCTTCTAACAATAATGATGCAAGTACATCACCTTGTAATAGATCTGATGGAGCGGTTCTTGCATAAAATCCTTTTTTATCCATTTTGGTAAATTGAGGACTTGTATTTGATGGGGATACCATAACAACTTCTGCAGCTATAGCTGTGTCTAATATAGCAAGGGAAGTACCACTACATGCAGCACCCATAACCCCTTGTGCTCCTCCAGCTATTGCTTCAGTAAGACTGTCGAGGGCAATCGCACCATCGCATCCACTGTCACCTTCAATAAGTTCGACAGGGACTCCATTTATACCGCCAGCAGCGTTGATTTGCTGTACAGCGAGAGCAGCTCCTAGTGCAATACCAGGTCCAAGTGCAGCTAAGTCACCTGATAATGGCATTAATGATGCCAATACAAGTGGGTCACCCGCAGGCTCAGGAGCAGCAGTAGTAGTTGGAGCTTCTTCAGCTGGAGCTTCAGTAGTTTCAACTACTTCTTCAACAGCATCATCAGAACCACCATCGGAACCACCACATGCAGCTATTACTAACGCTAAAACCGCAATCAAAGCTAAAGCTTTGCGATTTTTCATATAATTTCCTTTCAGTCACTGAAATTAAAAAATTCCTACATATTTGTAGGAATGTATAACAACAATAGCGTAATTTGTGTACTCTTCAATAGCAGAAGCAAAAAATTTAAAAAAATGGTTGAAAATTTAGAAAATTTGTTAACTTTTCTCAATAATTTAGATTATTTAGACATATTTATATATATCTTTATTGTTTATCTTATTTATTTCGGATGGAAAAAAGGCTCTGTATTAATAATTTATTATTTGATAGCTTTTCTTATATCAATCTATTTAAGCTTCACTTATTCCTTTTCGATTGGTGAATACATAAGTGGCTGGCTAAATTCTAACCAACAAACTTCACAAATTTTTGCAGGTGTCGCAATATTCATTACAATCTTGACATTAAGTTCAATTTTTCAAAATTTAATTTATAGGGAGGGATCTAAAAAAGATATAGGAAATAAGTTATTGGGAAGCATTACTTCTATTGTTTTGAGCAATTTAGCTCTTACATTTATGTTTACAATTTTATCTCTTCTTTCCTTACCAAGATATGTACAAGAAAATATTGATCAGTCAAATATTGTATCGTTTTATCTGAATTCTGAAGGAGTACCTCAACAAACACTCGAAGTCATTACAGGAACAGATTTATTAAAAGTTACTTCAAGAATTAAGGAACTTACAGGCAGCACCTCTATTTCGTTAGATGAATCAGGATGTCTTGAAATCCCTTCTTATACTCAATCAAAAATAATTTCCAAAACAAGTGAAACTAGTGAGTTATTTGAAATGGTTAATATTGAGAGAATAAATGTAAATTCTGATCCATTAGAGTTCTCTCAAACATTATCGAATATTGCAGAAAACTATGCAAAAAAAATGTACACAGAGGGTTTCTGGTGTCACAAAGATCCAAACAATGGATACTTAGTTACTGAAAGACTTTTAGAAGTTGGTTATCCACCTCCAAAATTTATTGGTGAAAATTTAGCAATGGCATCAACAATTTATTCAGGTCATCAAAGCCTAATGAATTCTGAATCACATAGAGCGACGATAATAGATAATGAATTTAAACGAATTGGTATTGGAATAGTGTCTGGTCCAAATGGTTTAATTATTGTTCAAATATTTGCATGACAAATTTAGAAATAACCTCTTTTGCAAAAACTCTTTGTAAAGGTCTAAAACAATATTTAAAAAATGAGAACATCAAAATGAATGATATAGATTTTCAAGAGTTAGAAAATATATTAATTAATGAGTTCAATCTTCCATTTTCTGAGCAAGCACAAACTCCAACTCAATTATTGAATAATTTTATCAAAACAATTTACAAATTCGAAAAAGTTATTACTCCTCAAGATTTAGGTATTGAAGCTCATAAGCAGATTATGATTTGGGGTCTATTAAAAGCTGATAATTTCAATGGTTAATTCAGTCAGAAAAGATATTTGGATTAATTCGTATCCTATTTTTTTGTGGCTAGCCTTGGAACCCATAGTTGGTCTAATTGATTCAAAGATTGCTAGTGTTATAAATTTAGACACGCTATCTGCAATTGGTATTGGAGAAACGATTTATTTTGTTTTTATTTGGGTTTTTATCTTTCTAGCATATGGAACAACACCACTTGTTTCCTCTCTTAATACCAAAAATGAAATCAATAAATTAAATTATTTTATAAAGTTTGGAAGAAATGTATCGATATTGCTGGGTTTAGGTTCATTTTTAATTTTGTATGTAAGTAATGGTTATTTAATTTCGACTTTTCAACCTACTCCAAATATACAGCTACTTTCTTCTGATTATCTAATCTTTAGATGTATTGGGCTACCATTTTATTTGGTAAATATGCACTCCACTGCAGTACTTAGAGGTTTGAAGTACGCGAAAATTACTTTTTATAGTGCATTAATAGTATCAATCTCAAATATATGTTTTAGCTTATTTTTTGGACTATTTCTAGGTTTTGGTGCAGGCGGAATCGGGTTTGCCAGTTCTCTTGCCTTTTTTTGTGCTTCTATTTATTCAACAATTATTCTAAAAAAACAATTAAGTGATATTCCATCCACTGAAGAGCAAATAGACAAGCCTAGTTTACGAAAAAAATTTTTTAGCGTCGGAGCATATATTTTGATTAGGTCATTATTTCTTACCTTGTTCATGGCATATATAAGAAATAGAGCTTCCCTAATGTCTATGCAGGAAATAGCCTTGCAACACATCTTGCTTCAGTTATGGTCAGTAGGTTATATTTTTGTTGATGCAATTGCGATTGCTTCTCAAACACTAATTTCTGAACTTGTTTCAAAAAAAGAAAAATACCAAAAATCTAAATTGCAAAAAGAGCTTGTGTCGGTAACCACAGCGATATCCTTTATACTTGCAGTGATAACTGTTTTATTTTTAGATAATTTTGTTGAAATGTTTGGAGATGACAAATTTGATCTATATATCAATTTAAAATTAACAGTTCTTGTTGCTCTAAGTCTATTTATAGGTTGTTACGCATTTCTTTGGGACGGAGTTCTTCTAGGACTTGATAGGGCTAAAGAATTTTCTTTTCTAACTGTGGCTTCTTCAGTTTCTGGATTTTTAGTTTGCGCTTATTTATTAAGAACACAGAATACAATATCAACACTTTGGATCGGTTTAAATGTTAGTTTGCTATTTAGATCTTTACTTGGATATATTTATCAGAAATAAATTATTTGACAGCTTTAAGAACAGGTCTTTCTAAGTAGTAACTTAGTATTTGTAATTCTTGTGAGAGGTCGACAGATCTAATTTGAACATCCGGAATATTTTTTAACAATACTGGAGCGAAATTTAAAATTGACTTTACTCCACAGTCAACTAACTGATCTGCAATCTCTTGAGCAACTTTCCCAGGTGTTGCAATAATGCCAATTGCAACATTGTACTTTTCACAAACATTTTTAATATCAGATGTGGGTTTAACTACAAGGCCAGCTATTTGTTTATTGATTTTTTTTGGATCGTCATCAAATAATCCGACAACACCAAATCCTCGTTCTTGAAATCCTCCATAATGTGCAAGTGCTGATCCAAGGTTACCAACTCCAACTATTACAGCGCTCCATCCTTCAACTAGACCAAGTTCTAATTGAATCTGATTTCTCAATGTTGAAATATCATATCCGACACCTCTAGTTCCTAGTGTGCCCAAATATGATAAATCTCTACGAACTTGAGCATCATTTACTTTTGCAATTTCTGCTAATTTTTTTGAAGAAATTCCAATATTTTGGTCATCAATTTGTTCTAAGCATTGAAGATATAGAGGTAACCTCTTTACTGTTGCTGGTGGTATATTGCTATTTTCTTTCACTAATGCACAATCTAATAACAATATAAAAATAAGGTAAATTACATTAAAAATATTTTATTTTTACTTAAATTTATGATTTATTAATAAATAAGGTATTTTTAGGTCATAAATCATGAAAAATAAGGAAATATTCGATGTTTTAATTGTAGGGGCAGGCCCCTCTGGATCTAATACTGCAATTTCTTACAAAAATTTAAATCCTGATTTAAAAGTTGGAATTATTGACAAAGCTATTTTTCCAAGAGATAAATCTTGTGGTGATGCAATTGGTCCTGGGGTAATTAATGCTTTAAAAAGATTTAATAATGAACACATACTTGACGGTGAACCCGAGGTTATCTCAACATCTTTATTTGGCCCCGATAATATTGGAATCCAAAATTATATACCAAAAGTTAAAAACAAAGATGATTCTGTTGTTTACGTTATCCCAAGATATGAACTCGATAATAGAATTTTTGAAATTGCAAAAAATCTCAATGTACATTCATATGAGGGTGTTAGGTATATAGATTATGAACAAACTGAAAATGAAGATATTTTAAAAGTAGAGATCGAAAATAGTGATAAAGAAAAAAACTTCTTATTCACAAAATTGTTAGTAGGTGCAGATGGTGCAAATTCAAGAGTTAGAAAAAGTTTAGATTTAAAGCAAAATAGTGACATACACAAAGCAATTGCTATAAGAGCCTATATTGACAGTCCAAATTATTTAGAAATTTTTAAAGAAAGAACACTTATGTTTGAAATTAATGTTTCAGCATTAAAAGGTTATGCTTGGGCGTTCCCTAGTAAGGGTAATTTAATAAATATTGGTATTGGTATGCCATTAAATTTATTTAAAAAAGACAAAATGGATATTAATGAAATGCTTGATAGCTTTATACGTACATTGGAATCCAAAGGAGTAATTGTTGATAACTTAAGGATGGAAAAAAGTTATATGCTTCCATTTGCATCCTCCAGACCAAAGCTTGCGCATGATAAAGTAGCTCTTGTCGGAGATGCCGGTTCAATGATCAACCCCATGAGTGGAGAAGGTATTTTTTACGGCATGGAAGCAGGATATTTACTTGCAAAAGAAACATTCGGTTCATTAAATTCCAACAAAGAAAATAATTTAAATAATAATTTAAATAAATATGAAAGAGCCTTAAATAAAAGATTTGGATTACATTTTCTGAGCTGTACGGTTGCTCGACTAGTTTTGCAAAGTCCATTTATGACAAAGAGATTACTTAAAATTGCATCAGTTGATAAAAACACTATTAATTTTGTTGTTGAGCTCTTGTTTGATGAGGCAAGATTGACAATTAAAGAGACTTTTTCGCTAGCTTTTAAATTCATTTTACCCTTTAGAACAGTAAGGTTTTTCAGTAAATCTCCAGCCTTTTCCCTATAACAAAAAGCAAAATCAGTACTAAAATGAAGTAGTACATTGTGAAATATTTCACAAATAGGGAGGGAATGTGATTAATTGGTTACCAATTTTGGTAATGCTATTTATTGGTATTGGTTTTGCAATTGCTTCACTTGGTGTCAGCTATCTTTTATCACCAAAAAATCCTACACCTGAAAAATTAACACCTTATGAGTCTGGTATTTTCCCCGAAGAAGAGCCCTCACAGAGATTTCCAGTCAAATTTTATATGGTCGCTATGTTGTATATTGTTTTTGATATTGAAATAATATTTCTTTTAGCGTGGGCAACCCGATTTGAGCAACTTGGCTGGTACGGAATAGTTGTTATTTTCATATTCACATTCTTTGTACTTGAGACACTTTATTATGTCTGGAAAAGAAATGTTCTTGATTGGAATGTTCCAAGAAGGCAAAGATATCATGATCCAGTTTCTAACTATGAAGGAGTTAATGAATAATGTTTTCTCCTGATAATATTTTCACAACAACTATTGATAAAGCGGTCCGTTGGTCAAGAACGCAATCCATGTGGCCTGTTACTTTTGGACTTGCATGCTGCGCTATTGAAATGATGGCTGCAGGATCTGCAAAATACGACTTGGCAAGATATGGAATGGAGGTATTCAGGGCATCACCAAGACAGGCTGATTTGATGATAGTTGCTGGTAGAGTTTCTCAAAAAATGGCACCAGTATTGAGACAAGTTTATGACCAAATGGCAGAGCCAAAATGGGTAATAGCAATGGGTGCTTGCTCTTCAACTGGTGGGATGTTTAATAACTATGCTCTTGTACAAGGTGTTGACCACATAGTTCCTGTAGACATATATGTACCTGGATGTCCACCCGGACCCCAGTCATTAATGCATGGAATCTTAACACTTCATCAAAAAATTATGGATAGAGAGATAAATAGATAATGAAAGAAAATCTAGATATATCAATTGAAGATTATTTTCAAAAAGTTGAAGAGTTGAAAAATGATGGATATGAAATGATGGTTGATTTAACTGCTATAGATTGGTTTAGAAAAAAAGAACCTAGGTTTGAAGTAGTTGTAAACTTTCTCTCCGTTTCAAAAAACAAAAGAATTTCTATCAAAGTCAAATTAAATGATGAGTTAACAATTCCTTCAATTACAAGTCTTTATCCAAGTGCAAACTTTTATGAAAGAGAAGTATTTGATATGTTTGGAATTAATTTTGAAAACCATCCTGATTTAACAAGAATTCTTATGCCTGATGATTGGGTTGGACACCCTTTGAGAAAAGATTATGGAACAGGAAGAATACCAGTTCAATTCAAAAATGCACCAAAGGTTGATTAATGATGGAAGAAAATAAAGATACTGTAAAAGATGTAGACTTCTGGGCTACAAATTCAGAAGAGGGTGGATGGAACATTTCTTCAACTGATGAAGGATCACAAAAAATGTTGGATCAAGAAGACGAAGTAACTACAAAAATTCAAATGGGTTCAGAAGTTATCGATGACTATTTTATTGATGATGATATTTCTGATGATGAAAGAATGATTTTAAATATGGGACCTCAGCATCCATCAACACATGGTGTCTTAAGGTTACAAGTAGAACTTGAAGGTGAAGTCGTAAGAAGAGTACAGCCTGTAATTGGGTATCTTCATACCGGAATGGAGAAGACTGGAGAAGAGTTAAATTACTTTCAAGGACCTACTAACACTACAAGGATGGATTATCTCTCGCCTTTTTTCAATGAACTTGTTTTTTCATTAGCGACTGAAAAACTATTAGATATTGAAGTCCCTGATAGAGCATCAACAATAAGAATATTAATGACAGAACTAAATCGAATCTCCTCACACCTTGTGGCACTAGCAACTGGTGGAATGGATATCGGAGCATTATCAATGATGATTTTTGGGTTTAGAGAAAGAGAATTAATTCTTGATTTTTTCGAAAAGACAACAGGTCTTAGAATGAATCACAACTTTATAAGACCGGGTGGTGTCGCAGCAGATTTACCAGATAATTGGCAAAAAGATATTGAAAAGATATTGAAAGTTATACCTGAAAAACTAAAAGACTATGATGAAATGCTTTTAGACAATCCTATTTGGCAAGGAAGACTTAAGAATGTTGGAATATTAACGACTGAAGAATGTTTGGCATACGGCATAACTGGTCCAAGTCTTAGAGCTAGCGGATATGCATGGGATTTAAGAAAAATGCAACCTTATTCAGGTATAGAAAAATATGAGTTTGATATTCCGGTTTTTGAAGAAGGAGATGTCTTTGCAAGGTGGAGAATCAAAGTTTTAGAAATTTTTGAAAGTTTAAAGATCGTTGAACAAGCTATGGGAAATATGCCTAAAGGCCCATTCAAAATTCAAGATAAAAAAATAACCCCTCCGCCAAGAAAAAGACTTGATGAGTCAATGGAAGCTTTGATCCACCATTTTAAAATATACACAGAAGGCTTTAAAGTTCCAGAAGGAGAAGTATATACAACAGTTGAATCTCCTAGAGGAGAGTTGGGCTGTTTTATTGTTTCAGACGGATCATCAAAACCTTATAGAATGCACGTAAGAGGACCTTCCTTCTGTAATCTTCAAGCTTTACCAGTAGTAATGTCAGACAGTCCAATTGCAGACGCAGTTGCAGCAATAGCCTCTTTAGATCCAGTTTTAGGAGATGTTGACAGATGAGTTGGGAAAAAGCATTGATTGATAAAGCAAAAGAAATTATTGATATGTACCCTCAAAAAAGATCTGCTTTAGGGCCACTTTTATATCTAGCACAAGAAAAAGACGGCTATATATCAAATGATTCAATTGTAGAGATTAGTAATCTTATTGGCATTACTGAAGTTCAAGTAAAGTCAGTAGCATCCTTTTACTCTATGTACAAAGAAGAGCAAACTGGAAAGTATTTATTAAGTGTATGTAAGTCAATCTCTTGCGAAATAAATGACTCAAGAAGCGTGATAGATTCTGTCAAAAACTTTACAGGCTTAGAAAATTATGAAACAGATACTGAGAAGGTTTTTACTTTTGAGGAAGTTGAGTGCATAGGTGCTTGCGGAGGAGCACCAGCTGTTCAAGTTAATTACGAAACAGTTGAAGGATTGACACCTGAAAAGTCACTCCAAATGTGTGAATGGCTTAAAGAAGAACGACCAGAAATAATTGTAGCTGAAGAACTTCAAGAGAAATTTGGAGGTGTAAAGTCATTTGACTGGGCAATTAAAGACAATACAGGTTCATCTTATTCTGTTCCGGGATTTCAAAATATCGGTACTGCTAAGGAAAAAAGCTAATGAAAGAAACTTTATTACTTACAAAGCATATGCGTGAATTTCCTGAAGATAGCCATCAGATTGAAATTTATGAGAAAAATAATGGTTATAGTGCACTCAAAAAAGTTTTAAAAGAAGACAATCCCGAGAATGTTATTAATGAGATTAAGGATTCAAACATAAGGGGTCGTGGAGGAGCAGGCTTTCCAACAGGAGTAAAGTGGGGTTTTTTAGCAGAAAATGAGGACAGGTATCTTGTAATTAATGGTGATGAATCCGAACCCGGTACATTCAAAGATAGAATTTTACTTGAGAGAGATCCACACCAACTAATTGAAGGTGTAATAATTACATGCTTTGCTTCAAACATCAAAAAAGCATTTATCTACATAAGAGGTGAGTATGCTAAGCCAGCAAGAAGAGTGCAGGATGCAGTTGAGCAAGCATATGAAAAAGGATATTTGGGAAATAATATATTAGGAACAAATTTTTCCTTGGATGTAGTAGTTCATCTTGGAGCAGGAGCGTATATATGTGGTGAAGAAACAGCTCTTTTGAATTCACTTGAAGGAAAAAGAGGAGAGCCAAGACTTAAACCACCTTATTTTCCCGCAGTAATGGGACTATACAACAAACCAACACTAGTAAATAATGTAGAAACAATATCTTCAGTTCCTTGGATAATTCAAAATTCGGGGAAAGAGTATTCAAAACTTGGTGTTGAAGGATCAACTGGAACAAGAATTTTTAGCTTGTCAGGCCACGTAAATAATCCTGGAAATTTTGAAATTGAAATGGGTCAAAGCTTTGGTGAATTTATAGATACATTTGGAAAAGGAATCAAAAATAACAAAAATGTCAAAGCTTATATTCCCGGAGGTGCTTCAGCGCCATGGTTCACCGGTGATCAGTTAGATATAAAAATGACAATTGATGATGTTGCAAATGCAGGATCAATGTTGGGTTCTGGTGCGGTAGTTGTGATGGATGAAGATACTAATTTAGTTTATGCTGCTAAGAGTATCGTAAGTTTTTTTGCTCATGAATCATGTGGTCAATGTACTCCCTGCAGAGAAGGGACAACTTGGCTAGAAATGATTTTAGAAAGAATTGCAAGCGGCAGAGGTAGATTGTCTGACATTAGTTTGTTGATTGATATTTGCGACAATATTTCACCTGGATTAGATTGGCCACCAAAAATGACAACAATATGTCCACTTGGTCCTTCAGCTGTATCTCCAATAACATCATTGCTAAATAACTTTTCTGAGGAGATAACAAATATGCTTCCAACAAAAATTCCAATTACACAATGACGGATCAAATAAAGATAAATGTTAATGGTTCTGAAATAAGTTCAAAACCCGACCAGCTAATAATTGAAGCTTGTGAAGATTCTGGTATTCACATACCAAGGTTCTGCTGGCATAAACGTATGGATCCTGTTGGGATGTGTCGTATGTGCTTGGTTGAGGTTGAAACTCCAAGAGGTAAAGCTCTTGTTCCATCATGTACAACCAAAGTTTCAGAAGATTTAGTCGTAGACACTGAATCTGATGTTGTAAAAAAAGCTCAAGAAGGAGTTTTAGAGTTTTTATTGATTAATCATCCTTTAGACTGCCCGGTTTGTGATAAAGCTGGAGAATGTCCTTTACAAGATCAAACAATGGCATATGGTCCAGGAGAATCTAGATTTGTAGAAGACAAAAGACATTTTGAAAAACCTATTCCAATTTCAGAAATAATTTTACTTGATAGGGAGAGGTGTATTTTATGTGCTCGTTGTACTCGATTTTCTGATGAAATATCAGGAGATCCACTTATTGAATTTATACAAAGAGGAAATAAGACACAAGTAAATACATTTCCTGACGAGCCGTTTAGATCATACTTCTCAGGCAATACAGTACAAATTTGTCCAGTTGGTGCTTTAACATCATCTTCCTACAGATTCAAAGCTCGTCCTTGGGATTTAAAGAAAGTTTCATCAACCTCTAATTGTTCTTCAGTAGGTGACTCGGTTGAATTAAATGTCTCACAGAACAAGATGCTTAGGATTTTAGGTGAGGACAATGAATTTACAAATCAAGGATGGCTTTCTGACAAAGGGCGATACAACTTTGAATATTTACATTCGGATAAGAGAATCGAAACACCAATACTTGTTAAAAATTCAAACAAGGAATTAACCATTAACGAAACTATGGAGTTAATTAGTAATGAAATACTTACAAGCGAAAATCCTAACATAAGCTTTATAGTTGGACACAACTCTACTAATGAAGAATATTATGCATTAAATAAATTTGCAGAAAATCTTAATAAAGTTGAAAATGAAAACACAGTTAGCACTACAAATTTTTATCTGAGTGATGATTATTTATACAATGGTTTTTTCAATGATGATTACTCACTTGGAGAAATTAAAGATTTAGATTCTGCTGACACCATAATTTTGTGGGCACAAGATATAAAAGACAATCTTCCAACTCTTTATCTAAGAATTAAACAGGCCGTCAGAAATGGAAAAAAATTATTAATATTTGGCCACACAAATACTGCAATCAAACAACTTTCGGAAGAATATTATGGTGAAAATATTGTCACAAATAATTTTGAATTCAATGTCGAAATATCAGATATACCAAATTTATCCAAGTATATTGATGGAAAAGATGTTTTAGCTATTGTAGGAAAAGCTTCTCCACTTCAAAATGTTAATCCAATTTTCCAATTGGTTAAACATTTAGATCAAAATTCCAATTTAAAAATACTTAATTGTTTTTCAAAAGGCAACACACTTGGAGCATTACAAAATTTAGATATTGTAAAAGGTCTAAATGAGTTTATAACAGAATTTGATAGTAGTAAAAGAAATATTGTCTTTACAGTAGGCTCCAACCCTGTAAATAATTCAATTTATAGCCTTAAAATAAAAGAAACTTTAATTGATGCCGATTTTGTAGTTTCTCTTGATTTATTTAAAAATGAAACAACCGAACTATCAGATATTATTCTTCCGACAACAACATTCGGTGAAAAGGAAGGTACATTCACAAATGAATGAATGGGAATATTGGTTGATTCTCTCAAACAAAATGAATTTATTAGAATCTTATGGAACCGAAGCAGAGTTAAATTCCATGTTGTGTAAAGACTACATTGATAGTGATAATATTCCATCTTTTGATAATTTGAATAAACCATCTAATCTTGATGGAATTTTAAACTCAAAGACAATCAATATTGAAATAGAAAATGTTGATTCTACAAATCTTGAAATATTATTTGTTCATAGACTTTATGGAGATTCTTCATCACAAATCAACTCTCCCTCAATTTCTATGCTAGGTTCTGAAAGATTCATTGAAATGAATTCAGCAACTTACTTTGGATCCTATATGCTAAATAGCGACGTAGTGACTTTAATACAAGACAATAACTCGATTCAAGTTAACGTCAACATTAACGAAAATCTTCCTGATAATCTCTTAGTAGTTCCAATAAACAGAAGGGGATTCCAAGATCTTAATCCTGAGAAAAAAGTGGAATTAGAGGCAGCAAAAAGTAGGGAGCAATTAAGTGTCACCTGAAATTATTCTTGCATTAATTAAACCACTTCTAGTTTTAGGACTTTTACTAACCAATACAATTATTCTTATTTGGTTAGAAAGAAAAGTTGTTGCGGGGATGCAATCAAGAGTTGGTCCCGATAGAGCTGGTCCATTTGGAATATTACAAACTTTAGCAGATGCGATAAAACTTTTGTTAAAAGAGCAAATCTTACCAATGAAAGCCGATAAAGCTATGTATCTATTAGCTCCAATTATTGCGTTGGTTCCATCTTTTTTAATATTTATGATAATTCCATTGGGCCCTGGTTTTGAGTTAACAATTGGTGAGGAATCTCAATTTATTAATATGGTGGGTGCAGATATTAATGTCGGCGTTTTATTTTTTCTTGCAGTTAGTTCATTGGCAGTTTACAGCGTAGTTTTAGCAGGATGGTCTTCCGGATCAAAATATCCGTTGCTAGGTGGTGTAAGAGCTTCTGCCCAAATGATTTCATATGAAGCTGCGATGGGTCTTTCATTAGTACCAGTTATTTTGTATTCAGGATCTATGTCAATGTCGAAAATTGTTGAGAGTCAATCAGGATATTTATCTAGCCCCATTCCCATAGTTGATTCAATAATTGGATTCATTCCGAACTGGAACATTTTTCCACAATTTTTAGCTTTTGGAATATTTTTCATAGCCTCGATTGCTGAAGTAAACCGAGCTCCTTTTGATCTTGTAGAAGCAGAGCAAGAATTAGTTGGTGGGTTTCATACAGAATATTCAGGTTTCAGATTTGCAATGTTTTTTTTAGCTGAATATATAAATATGTTTAATATGTGCGCAATAACAGCAACTTTCTTCTTGGGTGGATGGTTAGGCCCAACGTTTGCTGGAGTTTTACCACCGTTTCTATCAGCAATAATGCCAACAATCTGGTTGGGCGTTAAAACTTTTGGTCTATTATTTGTTTACTTTTGGATAAGAGCAACACTCCCAAGACTAAGATATGACCAACTAATGGAGTTAGGATGGAAGAGACTTATACCTCTCTCACTAATATGGCTAATGATTTCATCAATTGTGCTAGGTATTAGAGAGTTTGGACTACCTTGGAGTTAGGAAAATTATGAGTGCAGGTTATGACTTAGTTAAAGGATTAAAGGTAACTTTTAAAGAGCTATTCAAAAAATCTGTAACTGATAAATACCCAAAAGAGTTTAGAAATAAACCACAAAGATTCCATGGAAGGCATGTTTTAAATAAATATGAAGATGGAATGGAAAAATGTATAGGGTGTGAACTATGTGCTGGAGTATGTCCCGCCCAGTGTATTTACGTCAGAGGTGAGGACAATCCTGAAGAACAACCAGTAAGCCCAGGTGAGAGATACGGTTTTATCTATGAAATAAATATGCTTAGATGTATTTATTGTGGTTTATGCGTTGAAGCATGTCCTACTGAAGCTATAACTATGACATCTTTATTTGAGATGAGTGTTGGTTCTCGAGATGAAGCAGTATTTGATAAAGAGGTCTTATTGGTAGGAGATGATGGAAATCCAAATGTTCATGAGGAGCAAACACAATTAACAAATTTTAATGAATTAAAAACAGCTGATGGATGGATGAGAGCAACATCATCGAATGGTAATCCAGACTATCAAAATATTATAAGCTGGACAGGGTCCCTTGGAGTTGGAAAAAGAGATCCTGAAAAGGGTCAATTTTTAGAAGAAGAATAGTGTGACAGATTTACTGCTATTTGCGATTCCTGGATTGTTTATAATTCTAGGAGCGCTCATAGTAATTTTTGCCAGAAATCCAGTTCATAATGCAATGGGACTAGTGCTAACACTTACATCGCTAGCAATTTTATATATCTCTCTTAATGCAACTTTCGTTGCTATGGTTCAAATGCTAGTTTATGCAGGCGCTGTAATGACATTATTTTTGTTTGTCATAATGATGATTGGTGTTGACAAACCAGAACAAACTAAAGAGGAAATAAAAGGACAAAAATTATTAATATCTGGAACTTTAATTTTGTTAGTCTCGGTTGTTGTCTTTATTGGTTTAGAAAATGGTTTAGATTGGAATTTGTTACTTCCTCAATCTCAAAATACATTAGAAGGCACACCGTCACGTATAGCATCAGCAATGTTTACGTCGTGGGTCTTTCCCTTTGAAGTTATATCAATACTTCTGATCGTTGCTACAACTGCAGCATTAGCTTTAGCTTATGAGTTTAGAAAAAGAGAGACCAATGATTGAAGTAACCTCTGATTGGTACCTAACTCTATCAGCCATACTTTTTTCAATTGGCTTCCTCGGTATGATGATTCGTAAAAATGCATTGATTATGTTTATGTGTATTGAGCTTATGCTTAACGCTGTTAATTTAACATTTATTACAGCTTCAAACCATTTGGGATTAGTCGATGGGCAAATTGCAGTCTTTTTTGTACTAGTTGTTGCTGCCGCAGAAGTTGTAGTTGGTCTAGCAATAATTGTCTCAATATTTAAAAAACAAGAATCAGCGTCTGTAGACATGTTAAGTTCTTCGAAGGGATAAGTTTGGAAATTTTAATTCTAGGAGTATTACTAATTCCGTTTCTTACATCATTACTTTTAAAAGTTGCAGGTAAATACATGAATGAGTTACTTACAAATTTTGTAACTTTGAATGCCTCCCTTTTGTCTGTTGCAATATCTTTTTTCTTATTTGGATATATTTTTTTGGATAAATTCAAACCACTTAAGTTCGAGCTCTTTGAGTGGTTTCCTGATCCACAAATAGTATTTGAATTTTATTTAGATGGACTATCTGGTGTAATGATGGTTTTAATTTCTACTCTAAGTCTTGTAATTCAACTTTTTTCAACCTCATATATGAGCAAAGATGAAAAATACACAAAATACTTTGAATATTTCAATTTTTTTGTTTTTTCAATGTTACTCCTTGTGATGTCTGGAAATTTTTTAGTAATGTTTTTTGGATGGGAACTAGTTGGATTAAGCTCTTATCTCTTAATATCTTTTTGGTCAGAAAAGAAATCAGCATCAAAAGCAGGAAACAAAGCGTTTATTTTGAATAGGATAGGAGACTTTGGATTCCTTATTGGTCTCATGATGATTTTAAATTATTTTGAAACCTTTAACTTTTTGAGTATATTTGAAAACACTCTAAAAACACGACCTGAAAATTTAGATCTCATGATTTTGTTTTTACTTTTAGGTGCTTTTGGAAAATCTGCTCAGTTTCCTTTGTTTAGCTGGTTACCAGATGCAATGGAAGGACCAACACCTGCAAGCGCATTGATTCATGCCGCAACAATGGTTACAGCTGGTGTGTTTATGCTGGTTAGAATTTCACCATTAGGAAGTATCACAATTATTAGTCTTGGCCTTTTGACAGCTCTAATTTCTGCTTTTGCTGCGATAAATCAAGACGACATAAAAAAAGTTTTAGCTTACTCAACTATTTCACAACTTGGATTTATGTTCATAGCTATTGGAGCAGGAGCCTATGTTGCAGCAATATTTCATCTCGTAACACATGCATTTTTTAAAGCATTGCTATTTCTCGGAGCAGGGGCTGTAATTCATGAAATGCATCACGAACAAAATATTTATAAAATGGGCGGACTTAGAAAAAAAATGCCAGTAACTGCTGCAATGATGGGAATTGGAACTTTAGCAATATCTGGTATTCCACCGCTAGCAGGATTTTGGTCAAAGGATGAAATACTAGCCTCGGTATTTGCTAGAGGAGGAATTTATTATGGATTCTGGGCTTTGTCTCTTTTAGCTGCATTAATGACTGCTTTTTATATGGGAAGGCACTGGCTGTTAATTTTTGTTAAAGAGCCATCCAATGAATTAAACAGTATAAATGAAGCACCAAAAAATATGACAAGACCTTTGATTTTACTTGGCCTTTTTTCTATTTTTATTGGATTTATAAATACACCTTTTTTTCATGGTTTAGAAAAAGTGTTACATGAAACTCTTTACAACGTAGAAGTTACACACCTTCCAAAAGGTATAACACTAGCAGTTTTGGCATTTCTATCAATTGGAGCAGGTTTTACAGGCCTTGCACTCGCGTACTTGATTTATATCTTTGATATTTTTACCTACTTTAAAATAAAAATACCTTTTTTAAAACAATTCAAAAAGCTTTCAAAAGATGTCCTTTATTTAAATAAAATTGGAAATCTAATTTTTGTAAAAGGCATGAAATCATTATCAAGAAAAGTAGCTGTAAGTGTTGATGGTATGACCATTGATGGATTTATAAATGGAGTAGCAAGGTCATTTTTAAAATCATCCCAACAAATTTCCTTTTCACAAACGGGTCTTGTTAGAAGCTACGTTGTATATTTTGGACTTTTCATGTTGGCACTTATTCTTGTATTTTTATTATCTCCTGGAGTCTTATCATGACAAGTTTGATTTATAGCTTTATATTGCTTCCAGTAATTAATTCAATATTAGTTTTTCTTATTCCAGATAGAAGGAAAGAACTCTTCAGGCCTTTAACAGTTTATTTAAGCTTGATCCCATTAGGTCTCTGTTTGTATATGTTTGTAAACCAAAATTTAAAAACAAGCTTTTTAGAAGTTGACTCAATACCTTGGATTACAGCATATGGAATAGATTTGATTATTGGATTTTCTGGAATGTCATTTTTATTAATTACATTGAATTGTTTGCTTGTATTATTGTCAATTCTTTCAGTAAATCAAGAATATGCAGAAAGTAAAGGATTTCTTGGATCAATCATGCTCTTACAAGCTGCTGTAAATGGAGTATTCTTGGCAGGTGATTTAGTTTCACTATTCATATTTTTTGAAGCCTTGCTAATTCCCATGTATTTCTTAATGGGTATCTGGGGTGGAAGTAATAAAAGATATGCAACAATTAAATTTATTTTATATACAGTCTTTGGTTCAATTTTTATACTCGCTGGAACAATATATACAGGAGTTTTAAGTTACATTTCATCTGGAAAATTTGCGTTAGATTTTGAATCAATAGCATCTATGTCAATTACCACCAGACAGTCAGAAATATTATTTTTACTATTCACATTTGGTTTCCTTAGATGCTCACGTGGAAGCACCAACCGCGGGAAGTATTTTGTTGGCTGGAATTCTTTTAAAAGTTGGAGCCTATGGAATATTAAGAGTTTCAATTCCTTTTTTTACAGAAGGATTTCTTAGGTACCAATTCATAATTGCATTTTTATCTGTTGTAGGGATAATTTATGGTGCAATCGTAGCAATTGTTCAAATAGACATTAAAAAACTGATTGCATATTCCTCAATAAGCCACATGGGATTTGTAATGCTTGGTATTTCAGCAGGAAGATACTTAAGTCTTGAAGGTGCTGTAATTCAAATGATAAATCACGGCATAACTTCTGGTGCATTATTTATGCTTGTTGGATTTTTGTATGATAGAAGACACACTAGGAGGATATCAGATTTCGGGGGTTTGAAAAAATCAATGCCTATATATGCATCAATATTTTTATTTACCTCATTTGCTTCAATAGGATTACCAGGACTTAATGGATTTGTTGGTGAGTTTATGATTTTAATGGGAAGTTATCCGACTTTTAAAGTTCTGACCTCTGTTGCAGCATTTGGTGTTGTCCTTGCAGCAATTTATATGCTTTGGGCTTATCAAAGGATGTTTAATGGACAATTAGACAATGATGAAAATGCTGTGTTATCAGATTTAAATTCAAAAGAACTGGTAGCAGTAGGTCCATTACTTGCTTTAATGTTGTTCATTGGCATATATCCGAGTTTTATAGAAAGCTACGTCGTTCAAGATGTATCAGTAATTTATGAATCAATTAGCAATCTCTTAGGAGCTTCACAATGAGTGAAATTAGTGCAGCAATAGGTTTTAATTTAATAGTAATTTCTCCAACCATTGCTTTAGTTGGTACAGCATTGGTTCTTCTATTTTTTACAATCACTATTGAATCTAATGAAATTGTAAAAAAATCAATTACGTTTATGGGAATGCTTATTACTTCTTTTTGTGTATTTTTAAAGTTTGGATTGTTTTTAGAGAATGGAGTAAGTTCATACTTCACTCAAAAAATATTATTAGACGAATTTTCTCTGTTTGGTAATGTCTTAATTTCGCTTATTTTATTATTTAATTTTTTACCCTTGTATATTGATTTATGGTGTCTCTTTAGTCTACGTATCTTTTTCAGTTTTTAGTGTTTACAACTTTGCTTTAGGTATCGCTTATGTTGGACCTGATTCTGTACCACTTACAACATCAATTGGTGTTTTACTTATTTTTATTGGTTTACTATTTAAAATTGCTGCTGCACCTTTTCAATCCTGGGCTCCTGATGTTTATCAAGGTTCACCAACGGGATATGTTGGATTTATGTCTTCAATAGCTAAAGTTTCATCATTTATTGTTATTGCAAGACTTTGTTTGGTGTCAATAAACTTTATTATCGAAGATTTCAATAGCTTCTTTTTAATAGTTATTATTTCTTCTGCTCTCATTGGTTCTTTATTTGCGTCTATACAAGAAGATCTAAAAAGGCTTTTAGCTTATAGTGGTGTAGTCCAGTCTGGATTTATTTTATCTGGAATTGTATCAGGTATAAATGGAACAAGCGCATCTATGTTTTATCTATTTACTTATATACTCCAATTAATCGGAATATTTATGATTTTTTCAATTATAAATGGAAAACTATCATCAGAATTTAACATTCAAAGTATTCAAGGATTATTTATAAATAATCGTTTTCTTGCCACTTCATTTTGTGTATTTATGTTTGGTTTAGCCGGAATTCCTCTAACAAGCGGATTCGTCTCGAAATTTATTTTGTTAACAAACTTATGGGCTTATGAAAAATATCTCCTTGTTTCAATTCTTTTATTGTCAACAGTTGCAGGATTTTATTTTTACTTGAGACCAATTTGGATAGCAACTATTGAAAAGACAGAAGCACCTATAGAGACATTGAAATTAAAAAAATCAGAATATTTTGTAATTACAACTTTAGCGACACTGACTATATTTTTTGGCCTTGTTCCTAGCTCATTGATAAATATTTCAAGATGGATAGTACAGAGTTATCTATGAACCTAATTTTTACAAATAGTCCACCAGTTTTTCATCACCAAGGCGGATGGGACGAAATGCTAATGTTTTTAATTCCAGCTCTTTTACTTACATGGCTAAGAAAAAAGCAGAATACTGATAGTAATAAAAATGAATAAATTATATATAATAATTTTATGATTGAAATTCAAAACCTAACAATGAAATACAAAAACGGTAAAGGTGTCTCAGATATTAGTATTTCTGTTGATAATGGTGAAGTAAAAGGGTTACTTGGTCCAAACGGTGCAGGAAAATCAACGACGATGAGAAGTTTAATGGGTTTTTTGAAACCCTCAGAAGGCTCTCTTTCAGTAGAGGGAATTGACACAATCGAAAATCCTGTTGAAGCAAAAAAAATAATTGGATATTTACCTGGAGATCCCCAACTTCCACAAAATCTTAGTCCTAAATCATTGTTTAAACTTGGTGCTGACATGAGAGGTCAAACTACTGAATATGCAATGGAATTAGCAGAGAAGTTCGAACTTGAAGTAGATCAATCTTTAAAAGAACTATCTAAAGGAAACAGACAAAAAGTTGCCATAATCCTAGCTGTTCAGCATAAACCGAAGGCTTTAATTTTGGATGAGCCAACTTCTGGTTTAGACCCCTTCCACCAAAGGTCATTTTTTGAAATAGTTGAAGAATTTTCTAATAATGGCGCATCCATACTTTTGTCATCCCATATAATCTCTGAAGTTGAAAAAGTTGCTAAGTCAATGGCTGTTTTGAGAGATGGAGCCAAAGTTTATGATGAAACTTATGAAACATTTTTAAATAAGGCACAAGAAGATGGAAAAGATTTAGAAGATGCTTTCTTTTCGTTTTATGACAGAAAGGAATCAAATGCTTAATTATCTTAAATATATGATCACTGTACCAAGAAAATTCATCTTAAATTGGGCAATATCAGGAGGGGTGTATCTATTGATACTTCCATTGGCTTTTGCAAATTCAAGCGTAGAGAGCCTCCTTATAGATACACAAAGAGAAGCATTTAGAGGCATGTCTGAGAATGATACAGTTATGAATTTGCTCGGAATACAAGATTGGGATAATGTTTTTACGCTAGAGGGAATGGTAACAACTTATTTCCTAGTTCCATTCGTACCGCTTTTAATTGGTACAGCTACGATCATACTTTTAAATAAACTAGGTTCAAAAGCTGAAGAAGATGGAACGTTTGAATTTGTTGCAGCATTACCAATGACAAGATCAACTGTTTATTTATCACAAGCCATTCTTACAGTCCTCTTTGGTTTATTTGTTACTTTTGCATGGACAAACATTATGTTTATTCCAATAGCAACCATGGAACTTAGCCAGACACTTGATTATGGACCTCTAATGAAAGCAACGCTACAAGCTGCATTAGCTGGTGTTAGTTTTGGAGCATTAGGATTTGCTCTTGGAACTTTCACAGGTAAGTCCTCAATGGCATGGGCTTTTGGAGGTGGCTTAATGGCATTTGAATATTTAACAAACTCATTAGCTGGGACAAATGATTTCTTTCAATGGTTCGATGATAATCTCTCATCGTTTGGAGCATACGGAAATCCTTATCAAGATGGTTTAATTGGTGAAGATATATTTCTTGTAGTTGGAAAAACTTTAATATTTTTGGCAATTGGATTTATTGGTTTTAGAAATAGGTCGTTAAATCTTCGATAAATTTTTACATACTAAACTTTCAATAGCTTAAAATAAAAATATGCCGATTTATTCAAGAACAATTACTGTAAAAGGAGATATTGAGTCTGCTTTCAATTTTGTTGCTGATTTTAGAAATCTTGATCAATGGGATACAGCTAGTACAGCTCAGCTAATTACTAATGAGCCAATTAGAGAAGGATCGATATTCAAAGCAAAAACATCTTTTAATGATAGAGAAATGATTATCGATTACGAGGTAATTGAATGGGGCGCACCATTGAGAGCCTCATTAAAAGCAGATACTAAAAACTTTACGCTAATCGATACAATATTTTTATCAGCAAACTCAAGAGGTACTGAACTTACTTATACTGTGAACGTTAAATATAAAGGGATTTTTATAATAGTTGGATTATTTTTTGGTCCTATATGGACAAAATTAATGAATACACAAATCAAAAACCTTGAGGCAGTTCTTGGTCAGGCCTAAATTAGTTTTTTTAATAGTATTTCTTCTTACAATAAGCTGTCAATCAAGCGAGAATATGTATATGAGTGGAGAAATTAATGAATTTCCTTCAATTGAAGGAAACAATTTAAATAAAGAAAAAAAAGTTGTTCCAGACGATTTTGTGGATAAAGATCTAATAATCATTGTTGCCTTTCAACAATGGCATCAAGGCCTAGTTGATGAATCAATTAATCTTCTTGAAAATAATGAAATGGATTTAACTCACAATATTATTGAAGTTCCAACAATTAGAAAAACAAATAAGTTAAACGAAATATATTTAGATGGTGTAATGAGAGCTGGTATTAGAGACGATAGAATTAGAAATCGCACGATAACTGCTTATTTAAATAAAGAAGAATTTAAGGAAGATCTTGATATACCAAATGAAGAAACAATTTATTGGTTTTTAATAAAAGAGGGAACCAGCAAAATTTTGATCCAAGGTGAAGGGATTATCACTGAGAAAGAATTAGAACTAATTCAATCTTATTAGATATTAATTGTTGCCAGGTAAACAACTACTAAAGCACTTATTAACATAACTCCATTCAACATACCTCTTAATGCAGAACTTAACTTTGAAGCAAAGCTATGTAGACCTATTACTATTCCTGCAAAAATAAGAACTAATAGTTCAGTTACCCATGTTGACATATTATTGTCAATGACTAGAAAAATTCCTAAACCACTCAATAAAGATAAAGAATAAGAGCTCCAAGAAAGAGTGCTGAAAGTTTTTCTTAAGGTATTAGTTGTATTTTTTGTTGGATCAATTTTGTATAATTTTGGTGCAAACATTGCCCACATTACCATTGACCCTAACCATATTGAGAGTCCAAGCATGTGAGAAAATTTTAAAATATTTTCCATATTTATAT
>LUMN01000087.1_pt1 | contig 26686 bp, 30 predicted proteins | sample 729991 | NCBI WGS metagenome assembly LUMN01 (sample SAMN03860262, study PRJNA289734) | marine metagenome | biome: seawater column; feature: ocean; material: water; isolation source: Red Sea water column Station 22 - depth 25m | place: Saudi Arabia: Red Sea | collected 2011-10-15 | depth 25 m
AAAATTCTTCCGTATTGCTTGATACTCTTATTAAATCAACGCTTATTATTGTAATTTTCAATACAGAATAGGAAGTTATTTTTACTATGATTCAATAAAAACAAATGCAAGAAAAATCCAAAGACTATAAATTCTGTATTAATTTGGCACTAGATAATGCAAAAAAAAGAATTAATTTATTAGATAATTTTGATAAAAAGTGTGTTCTAGAAGAATATAAAGAATGGATTAATGATGGTTTAAATAAGCATACGGTTTTACTACTAAGAGATGATCCGATCATCTAGGAAAGATGTGAAAATATTTTTAATTCTTTGTACTAGAAGTAACCCTAAATAAAAAATAAAGACTTACGATAAAAATTACTGACAGAATAAAAGTTAATGATGAAAAACTATCCATATCTATATTAATTAAAAAATTTATTTAACTATAGCAGTTAACTTAAATAAGTCCTGCATTCAGTTTTCTTTGAAAAGTGAAAGAATAAATTTATTCAAACTTTCTTTTTCTAAAAATATTTTTTTCTTCTTATAGGTCTTTAATTTCTTAAAAATTAAATCAACTAAGTGTTCTGATTTTGGAGTCATATATTAAATTTATTTTTCCAATAAATAAATTTTCTCTTCACCTATTTTATCTGGCTTTGTTATTTTACATCCTTTATCTTTTTCCATATTGCAATCTTTTGTGGCAGGAACAGATTTCCAAGTACAAATTTTTTCTTGGGATTCTTCTTTTAAAATATTCCATCCATCATCTAAGTATTCTGAAATACCATCCTCTCCACAAGAAAACTTTATTTCCATTCTTTTCTTTTCTGAATTAGGATTATCCTCAATATTTTTTTCCAAATTATTTATGGGATACTCTTTATTGGTGGATGTCCTACAAGAAATTAAAAAAATTGCGATTACAATTAACATCGGAACTTGTTTTATTATTTTCATTTTTTTAACTTTTGATGATTCTAAATTATTTAAATTATAGTTTATTTTGATTCTATTAATTTTAATAGTTTATCCATTTTATTCATCAAGTCTTTTACATCATCTGGCTTCGGTAAAATTAATTCTTCTGTAACTTCTAAATGCATTTTCTTTAAGTTTTGCCTCAAATCTTTTAAATGCATTTTTACGTTTTCTTTCTTTTGTTTTATATCAGTCATAGGAATAAAATTTAAACTTTATTAAACTTAAAGTTACTATCATAATATTGAGATGCTTATTTATAGAGAATAATTCAAAATTTAATTTTTTAAATTTTCTATTTCATAGATTTCTTCGCCACCATAACAAAAATTTGTAGATAACATTTTTATTTCTCTATTATTAATTCCGATTGTATTTTTATTTTTAATAATATAATTTTTAGCAATCGCTTCACAATCTAATTTATTTTTTGCATGTTTAATAACTGGATAAAAATATGCCAATGTAGTAATTACAAACAAAAATATTATTATTGATTTTTTTTCATTTTTAATAAATTCTTTAGATGTTTTTTTGGCTTTTAATATTTTTATTAGTAATTTATCTGGTAATCCTATTTGAACAAATAATAACTCTACCCACCATGGAAGCTCCTTATCTTTCTTTTTCTTTAAGTTTGAGGAAGTATTCATTTTCTTGGCTTCATAGTTTTGGTTTTTCAGTTCTTTAGGATTAGTTGTTTCTTTTTTATTCATATCATCCAATGATTTATTTGGAATGTAGAGGTTTTATTTTGATTTGGAAACTATATTTTTATTTTATAAGTTTTAATTTAATTTATCTATGAATTTGAGTATTGTTAATCTGTATTTAGAAATTTTAAATGGCAAAAAAAAGAAGGAAGTTAAATAAAGATTTTGAGAGAAAAATATATTCATCAAAAAAAAATGTCGAATTAGTACTGGCAAAAATCTATGATATCGATGATGAAGACATACAAAAAGAATATATGAGCGCCTTTAACAAAGTGGTTTACTTATATGATGAATTAAAAGAAGATTACGAACGACAAGGATTTTCTGATAATTCTGAAGAACTTCTCACAAGCTATAAAAATGCATTTAATCTTTTCGAATCAGAATTTGAAATTTAAATTCAATTTCTAATTACCTTTTGTAAGGGGTTACAGGTATTTCAATTAGCTTTCCTTTTTGGAGATCAGATCTTTTCTCTTGTAAATTTTTGATACATAAAGATACTCTTTTCTCCTTTGCGCAAAATCTTTTTATTTGGTAATCAGTAAGTGATAATGATTTATTACTAAATGAAAAAAAGGCCAGTAAAAACATAAAAAAATTTAATACCAATTTCATTTGTTCTCTCCTAACTATTTTCTAATACCCTTTAATTTAATTACTTTTTATTATAAAGATCTATGATTTCTTTTAATTCATCTTTACTTAACTCTGTTGAAATAAAAACTTCTTGAGCTGTATTACCCTTTCTTGCGATTGCTTTATATCCGTTTATAGTTTTCACTGACAATCTAATTATCAATTTAGAGGATCTTCCCCTGGCTCTTGAAATAACAGCTGGAGTTATTGTCTTGATATTATTTTCCAGTGCTAATTTTTGAAGTATTGGAATTAGACCTTCTATATTTGTACTATGATTTAAAACTAACCTTCCCAATTTAATTTTTTTCCAATTCTATTGGGAAAATTTTGTTTCTGAGAAATTAACTTTAGCTTTAAAATGATTAAAAAATTTTGAAGTTCTGTTATATTTATAAAAACGATTAAATTCTAATGATCTTTCAAATAGGCTGGGCAGCATTGGCTGCTATTTTTACTTTTTCAATTGCCATGGTTGTTTGGGGAAGAAATGGGGACGGATCCATTGACATATGATTTCATTTTTAACTTATGAAGTCTATTTAAGTAAATTTCTTATCTTAACATCGTTTGTTTTACTCATATTCATAACATTAGCTGTAATTTATATATCCTATGTCTCTTGGAAAGATAAAAAAAGATTAAAAAAATAGTTATTATTTTTTTTGGTTTTTTTTCTTATCCTTAATTCTGAGCTCTTCAATTAATTCTTTTGCTTGTTCCATTTTTGATATGCTGCTTTTGTAGATTCCAATATCTTTTTCTGCTTTATTAGCAGATAAGCTTAACTTCTCAAAAATATCAGAGGTCATCTTATTTTTATCTGATTCATTTTTCTCTTTGAAATCTTGGGAGTTTGAAATTAATATATATATCCCTAAGTTCAAAATCCTTGAAGGATAAAGTTTAGAATTACTTTTTTCTACTAATAATTTTAAAATATCTTTAGATGTTTTATCCTTTAATTCTTTTTGAGACTTTTTAGATATTTCATTAATTTCCTTCGCCTCAAAATTTGTAGAACTGCATAAAGATTCAAAAAGTAGATCCAAGTGTTTTTCAGGTTGATATCCTTTCATTAATTCTTTGAATGTTTCGGTGAGGCCGACACAAAAGAGATAATCTTGCGTAAATTCATTTTGATGGTTCAAAAGATTAAGTTCGACAAGCATTTCATCAACTATTCTTTTATATAAACCTGGAATGACGTAAGGAAATTTTTCATGAAATAACTTTTTGCTATCTGAAACAGTCAATTTTTCTTTCAATTTTTTATATGTAAACCTTAATAAGGTTAGCGTATGTTGACTCAATATCGTTAATATCTAATAAACAGATAAATATTATTATGATCCCTTTAGTTTTAGAAGAATCGGGCGGTAGTGAAAGAGTCTTTGATATTTATTCGAGACTATTAAGAGAGAGAATAATCTTTTTGGGAGAACAAGTTACTAGTGAAACTGCTAATAGAATTGTTGCTCAATTATTGTTCCTCGAGGCAGAGGATCCAGATAAGGACATTTATATGTACATAAATTCACCTGGCGGATCCGTATATGACGGATTGGGTATCTTTGACACAATGCAACATGTAAAGCCTGACATTCATACAGTTTGTGTTGGCTTAGCAGCTAGTATGGGTGCATTTTTGCTTGCGGCAGGTACTAAAGGTAAAAGAAGCAGCCTTAGACATTCAAGAATAATGATTCATCAACCACTTGGAGGTGCTAGAGGGCAAGCCAGTGATATAAGAATTCAAGCAGATGAAATTTTGTTCTTAAAAGAACGACTAAATACTGAATTATCAGAAAGAACTGGAAAGGATTATGACACTATCAAAGAAGATACTGATAGAGATTTTTATATGTCCCCAAACGAAGCTGTTGAGTACGGTTTAATTGATCTGGTGTTAGATAAGAAACCAATAAAAGTTTAGCTTAATAATTGAGGTGTTCTCTCTTTCTCAGGAATTTTGGTGAATTTGGAGAGAATACTTACAAATTCATCACCATCTAATGTTTCTTTTTCGATTAATAGGTCAACTATCTTATCCATAGCTTCTCTATTTTTGCTTACTATATCGTAGGTTTCTTTATAACATTCTTTGACCATTATTCTTACACTTTCATCTATTTGTTTAGAGATTGAATCAGAAACTTCACTTCTAGTCATTAAATCTCTACCAACAAATACTTCTTGATTACCACTTTCTAAAGCTATCGGACCTAAATTACTCATTCCAAATCTAGTAACCATTTGGCGGGCCATTGAAGCAACTTGTTGGAAATCACCTCCAGCTCCTGTTGTAATCTCACCTTCTCCAAAAACTACATCTTCAGCAGCTCTTCCTCCTAAAGCACCCATTATCCTAGCTTTTAATTGCGCCCTGCTAACAAGGGTTTGTTCATCATCTGGGGTAAACCAAGTTAATCCTTTAGCTTGACCTCTTGGAATGACGGTCACTTTTTGAACAGGATCATGGGCTTTGACAAGTGAACCTATGAGAGCATGGCCAACTTCATGATAAGCAATTAATCTCTTGCTTCTACCATCTGTTAATGGAGAACCTTCCATTCCTGCGACAATCCTATCTACAGAGTCATCAATTTCTGAGATACTTATGGAGTCTTTTCTCCTCCTTGCAGTTAATATGGCAGCCTCATTTAATAAATTTGCTAAATCTGCTCCAGTAAATCCAGGTGTTCTTCTCGCAATGCTTTCAAGAGTTAAGTCATCCTGCAGTTTTTTGTTTCTCGCATGAACTTCAAGTATCGATAATCTGCCTTTAATGTCAGGTGCATCTACAGTAACATCGGGCCTGTTTGTGGCTGCAATTATTATTATGCCACTATTACCTTCGAAACCATCCATTTCAGTAAGTAATTGATTGAGAGTTTGTTCTCTCTCATCATTACCTCCACCAATACCTGCACCTCTTTGCCTTCCGACTGCATCGATTTCATCAATAAAAATTAAACAGGGACTATTCTCTTTAGCTCTTTTGAAAAGGTCTCTAACTCTACTAGCACCAACACCAACAAACATTTCAACAAATTCAGAACCTGATAATGAGAAAAATGGTACACCAGCTTCACCTGCAATTGCTTTAGCTAGGAGGGTCTTACCAGTACCAGGAGGTCCTACCAATAGAACCCCTTTGGGAATTCTTGCTCCTACAGAAGTAAATTTTTCTGGTTTTTTCAGAAAAGTGACAACTTCTTGCAAATCCTGTTTAGCTTCATTAACGCCTGCAACATCATCGAATACAACTCCTGTTTCAGCTTCCATTGCAAATCTTGCTTTAGTTTTTCCAAACTGCATTGCTTGGCCAGGACCTCCAGGCATACCATTTGACCTCCTCGCTAACAAAATTAAACCTCCAATTAAGATAGCCGGGAAGAGTAAATTACCTAAAATTCCTAATGCAGGAGGAGCTGTTTTTATTGGATGAACATCAAAACTAATTCCCTCATTTTTTAAAATATTTATAAGTTCTGGTGTTAAGCCGGGAAGATCTACACGCAACCTTTGAACTTTATTATCTAAATCCGAATCTATTGTCTCTATAACTGCATTTCTGCCTCCCTCAAAAATATCAACAGATGTAACCCTTCCTGAATTAATGTAATCTAAAAATCTGCCGTAACTAACTCTTGCTACCGCTGAATTTCTTGGTGCAACAGTAGTGCCATTAGATTTAAGCGAATCAACGTTGCTTGAAGATAAAAATTGGTAGGAAAGTGCTATTACTAAAAGTATAGGTAAAGCCCATAAAATTAATGTTTTAAATTTTTGATTCATTAATTTGTAGAAAGTCAATTCTAGGATTCTAGAATGAATCAGTGCATTTCGTTGATATTTTCTCTAACTTTATGCTTATACTACTCTTTAATGTATCTAATTTATAAATGAAATTTGAGATCAACGATAAGGTTAAGTTGATTGCGCCAGTCTCTTACTTGAAGACTTCAGATAATATGCCGATGTTAAGACCACCTGATCTAGTGGCAATTGATGAAATTGGGGAAATCCTTTCAATTAAATCTCCAGATACTGTTGAAGTAAAGTTTAGGAGAGGTTCGTTTTTAATAGATATTGATAAGATTGAGAAAAACTAATCTAAAAGTTTTTCTTCCACCTATTAGAAATTTCTAAACATATATTTTTATTTCCAGAAATACTCAGAAAAGGTTTTGAAAAATACTTATTAGTTAATTTCAAAATATCTAACGAAGAAATTTCCTCTATTTTTGAATTTAAATCGTTCTCAGAAATTGGTGAAATACCATAACTAACTAACTGTATCTTTCTCTGTAAAATTTCATCTAGTGATTGATTTCCTAATAAAAAAGAACCTTTTAGTTTTTCTTTTGCTAAAAATATTTCAGCATCAGTCAACGGATTTAAAAGTAAATTTTTCCATAGTGTTGATAAAAGTTCAAAAGCAAAAAGTGCTTGATCATTAGATACGGATAAATAAATTAAAAATGGGGCATTTCCACTCCTGATAGGATAATAAACACCTAAATCGTAAGTGATACCATGTTTTTCTCTAAAAAGTTTAAATAAAGCAGCGCTCATTCCATAAGATAAATATGACTCCAAAACCTTAAGAGGAAAATATTCACTACTTCTTCGCGAGCAAGTTTGGTCCCCCATCATTATTATTGTTTGATTTGAATCATTATTAATGTAATCAAATCTATTAGCAGCAGTTAAATTATGATTTACACGTCCTGATTGTTCTTTTAGGATGTTTTTTTCTAATGTTCCAAAATTTGCTCCATTTATTTCGGGATTATTTGAAATTAAATACTTTTCTCTATTTTTAAAATTTTTAAATTCAAGCAAAACATCTTCATAGGTAATCTTTGATACATCATTTGCATTGCCAATTGTGTTGATTGTTAAAACCTTCACATCCTCTGGTAAGTAATGAACAAAGGATCTTGTTTATCCCTTTTTTGCCAGTACTATCCATATCACTCCCCCCTTTAATCCAAATTGAAGCAGTTGAAAAATTTCTTTTTTTATTATTTAAAAAATATCTTTTTAACATTTACCAGGGGATGCAACTAATGTAAATTTCTCTCCACGGATATATTCTGTGATCTCTTTGAAGTTATCCAAGTCATTCCAATATTTTAAATGACTCTCTAAATTATTTATTGAAGATTTTCTCCCCCAAAGAAGTTCATTTCCAAAGAATGAAGAGAGTTGTGTAGATGTCTCTAAATTAAAGATATAATTACTTTTAACAATATTTATTGCTTTTTTTATTTCATCCAAAGCCAAGACTTTACAATTTGAGATCTCATCTATTGTTTTATTAATTTGCTTTTCTACTAAATCAATATCTTTGGACTCACAACTTGCTTCCATTATAAATAATCCTCCTAATTCTCCAGCATTTACATCTACATATACCGATTCAACAAGATTACTATCTTCTTTTAAAATTTTAACTAATCTGCTGTTTCTTCCAACAGAGAGTATTGATGCTAATATCTCAAGTCCAATAATATTTTTTTGATCATTTAGGTTTGGGATAAACCAAGCCATAAATATTCTTGAAAACTCTAAATTATCAAACTTAACTGACTCTCTACCATTCCTAATTTTTAAAGAAGGTTTATTTTTTAGATTTATTAAATTTGGACTTTCTTTTATGCCAGATAGATCACTTTTTTCAAAAATTTTATAAATTTCTTCAGAGAGATTCCCAGCAATTGCAATACAAATTTTTTCGGTAGTGTAATGTTTGCTATGAAATTTCACAAGGTCATTTATCTCTAAGTTTTTAATACTATGTTCAGTTCCCAGAATCGAATTGGCATAATTCGGACTTAACCAAACCCTTTTCAAAAAATAATTAAATAATCTTTCTTCAGGCTGATCATTTTGTTGTTTTATTTCATCAATAACTACCCCTTTTTCTTTTATAAATTCATCAGGATTAAAATCTGGAGCAACGACAATATTTGTCAAAAGAGCAAGTGATTCTTTAAAGTTATTGGGTGGAACTAAGACATGGTAATGTACATCATCATAACCAGTTGAAGCGTTACTTAATCCGCCTAGTGATTCAATTTTATGGTCAAACTCACCTGGCATTATTTTGTTAGATCCTTTAAAAATCATATGTTCTAGAAAATGAGCAGTGCCATTTTTATCAACATCCTCAAATGAAGAACCTGCTTTGCACCAAATATCAATGCTTATAAGCGGCAATTCTTTATTATCCACAAACACACATCTAGTTTTGCTTGAATGGGTGTAGTAGTTAACATCTCCTACTTTCATTTCGGTTCTCTCTTTAAATTCTATTTTGGTACTTTTTAGCCTTGTTGTCTGAATCTTTAACTAAAACAAAATTAACTGACCCTCTTATTTTGGATTTGTTACAAAATATTAGAGAGCATAGATCCATGCTTGAGGACCTTAAGAGTATAAAAATTGATCCAAAACTAACTAACATAATATCTAAAGAAATTGGCAGAGAACTTTATATTGAAAATGAATTTCATAAAGCAAAAGGTTTTAGAAAGTTACATATTGAAGTAGCAGAATTTTCAAAGAATCTTAAAATATTACACTGCGTTTTTTTTCCTGATCCAAAGTTTGATATCCCAATTTTTGGGATGGATTTGGTAAAAATAAATGATATTGTTTCTGCTGCCATTGTTGATTTATCCCCGGCATCACAAAACCAAGGTTTGAAATACGAAAAATTACTTTCTGAAGTTGATAAAAGTTCTTTTACCTCTTTGAGAGAGATTCCTAAATGGGGGGGGATTTTTTCTAATAATGTATTTTTTGCTTCCTTAAAAAGTAAATCTGAAAAAAATGATTTTTGTAGAGTTGTGGATCAATACCTCACTATTTTGATCAAATTAAGTAAGAAAGCTAAACCGGAAGTTAATGAGGAAATTATCCAAGAGAGAATAGATTTTCAAAAAAATTATTGTGTTCAACAAATGAAAAATGAGAAGACTAGCATGGTTCTTTTAAAATATTTTGATGAAAAATGGGTCAATAACTACATAAAAACAGTACTCTTCGATTTTTAATGAAATTAAAAATATTAAAAAATTTATTTATTTATTTTTTATTATTTACACCAATATCTCTTGGTGTTATTTCCTGTTCTGGAAATAATAAATCTAGTTCAAAATTTAAAGAGGAAATAACTTCAGATTTCATACCTCCTATTACAGCTGTTGCCGCACTTGGTCAACTTTCTCCTTCGGGAGAGATTAGACAATTGGCAGCTCCAATAAGTCAGTTTGGCTCTTCCCCCCGAATTGTCGAAATTTTAGTAAATGAAGGAGATTTCGTAAAAAAAGGTGATATCCTTGCAATCTTTGAAAATGAAGAAAAATTAATCGCTGATCTTGAAAGAAACGAAAATCTAATTAATACTATTAACGAAGAAATTATCCTAAAGAAAGATCAAATTCAAAGGTATGAGTTAGCTTTGAGCAAAGATGTATATTCTTTTGTAGAGTTTTCACAGAGAAAAGATGAATTATTAAAATTGCAAAAACAGAAAATAAACCTTATCGGAGATCAAAAAAACATCAAGATAGATCTATTTAATTCAAAACTAAGGAGTCCAATCGATGGTTTTATCCTTGGAATAAACACGAGAGTTGGTGAAAGGCCTCAAAATGAAGGGATTTTGGATATTGGTTCTAGTCAAAAAATGGAAGCTTTGATAGAGGTTTATGAATCTGACATCGATAGAGTCTTTATCTCTCAGAATGTTGAATTGAGCAGTGAGAATGGAGGTTTCCAAAAAAATCTTAAGGGAAAGGTGATTAGGATTAGTCCTCAGGTAAAACAAAGAAAAGTTCTATCGACTGATCCAACAGGGGATGCTGATTCACGAATTATCGAGGTACTAGTAAAACTAGATCAAGATTCTATAGATATCGTTCAAAACTATGCAGGAATGAAAGTGATTGCAAAATTTATTCCCTAATGAGTTTTTCTTTTTTAAAATTTAGAAAAATACCATTAGCTTGGTTGTTATTAACTAGGCAACCATTAAGGCTAGCAGTTGCCATAGCTGGAATCAGTTTTGCAGGGATTTTGATGTTTATGCAATTAGGTTTTAGAGATGGTTTATTTGACACGAGCGTAACTATTCATAAACTTCTAGATGCCGATCTTGTTTTGATAAGTCCCAGATCAAAAAGTTCTATAAGCATGAGTGGATTCCCAAAAAGAAGATTAATTCAAACTCTCGCAGTAGAAGATGTTGAAAAAACTGCTCCCGTTAATCTAAATTATTTACTTTGGAGAAATCCCGAAAATCTTAAAACTAGATCAATACTTGCATTAGGTTTTAATCCCTCCGATTCACTTCTTTTAGATGAGGGATTCTCAAAGAAAGCTTATAAATTGAGAAATCCATCAAGAGTTCTTTTTGACAAACTATCTAGACCTGAATTTGGACCGATTGAAGAATGGTTCTTATCTGAAAAAAAAGTTGAGACTGAGGTTGCTGGAAAAAGAGTAATTGTTGAGGGCCTTGTGGAGTTGGGACCATCTTTTGGTGCAGATGGTAATTTGATAACTAGTCGAGAAACCTTCTTAAGACTTTTTCCTGCTAATCCTCCTGGCAGTATAGAAATTGGTTTGGTAAAGCTAAAAAAAGGATCTGATCCTGAATTGATTTCAAGGATATTAAATAACTCACTCCCAAATGATGTTAGGGTTCTTACAAAAAATCAATTTATAGAATTTGAGAAGAATTATTGGAAAAATAGTACTGCAATAGGTTTTATATTTAGTTTGGGAGCATTGATGGGTTTCGTTGTAGGGTGTGTGGTTGTTTATCAAATTCTTTATAGTGACGTTACAGATCACCTCCCAGAGTATGCCACCTTATTGGCAATGGGGTATAGACTTAAGTCCCTTTTCTTTGTTGTAGCTAGAGAGGGGTTTTTGTTGGCATTGTTTGGTTATTTACCTGCTTATTTCTCTGGTCAAATACTTTACTCAGTTATAAGAAGTTCTACTAAACTCCCAATAATAATGGACGCAGATAAAACTATTTTAATTTTCGTATTAGTTTTAGTTATGTGTATGGGGTCCGCCGCTGTTGCGATGCGTAAATTAGTTGACGCTGATCCTGCCGAAATTTTTTAACAATTGAAGATAAATGGTTAAAGCTAATAAATCAAAAAATAATGTTAAAAACCTTAAAACAGTCTCAATAAATAATTTGAGTCACTTTTATGGAAAAAATGAGAATAAAAAACAAGTTCTTAATGACGTTAATTTAAATATTGATAAAGGAGAGTTGGTTCTTTTGAAAGGACCTTCTGGATGTGGTAAAACGACTCTTTTAACATTAATTGGTGCCTTGAGAACCTGTCAAAGTGGAGATTTAACTGTATTAAATAATCAGTTAAATGGAGCATCAAGGAAAACTCGTCAGATTCTTAGAAGAAGTATTGGAATGATTTTTCAAGGTCACAATCTTCTGAGATGTTTAACAGCAGAACAAAATGTCCAGATGGGCGCCGATTTAATAAAAGGTTTAACATATTTGCAAAGACGTGAAATAGCACGGAATTGGTTGTCAGCAGTAGGATTAGAAGAACATCATAAAAAGTTGCCAAATGACTTATCTGGTGGGCAGAAACAGAGAGTAGCAATTGCTCGAGCTTTATCTGCTAACCCAAAACTTTTATTAGCTGATGAGCCCACTTCTGCTTTAGATAGCGTCACAGGAAGAGAAATAGTAACCCTTTTAAGGAAACTAGCAAAAGAGCAAAATTGTTCTGTACTTATGGTGACGCATGATCCAAGAATTTCTGATATGGCTGATAGGATATTAAATATGGAAGATGGTAAAATATATAGTGCTCATAGTGAGCTAATATAATTAAAAGTTAAAAATTTTATGTCTAAGAGAAGGAATCTAAAAAAAGAAAAGCAGGAACGTAATAGAGCCTATGCTAGAAAATTCAAAAAAAGGAAATTAAGAACTGATGGAAGACCTGATGGTGGAAACGTTACAGGTACAGCAAATAATGGCGGTGCAGCTGATTAGGGAATATCTTTTATTTTTATCTTTTGGAGTTCAATATATTATGCATATTTAAGACATAATCATGAATGTAAGTATTGTTATACCGACTTACAATAGATTACCTATATTAGAGAAATGTCTATTTGCGCTTGAGAATCAAAAATTAAATACAAATATCAGTAATTATGAAGTAATAGTAGTTGATGATGGATCAACTGATGGGACAACCTCATGGATAAATAAAAACAAAGCTAATCTCCCACACGTTATTCTATTTCAGCAAGAACATGGAGGGCCTGCACTTGGAAGAAATCTGGGAGTAATTAAATCAAAATATGAAATTATTATATTCATTGATAGTGATCTTATTGTTTTAGACAATTTTATAAATTGCCACGTAGAAAAATTACTTGCCTCTTGGAGAAAAAATGATAAAAAATGTTTTACCTATGGCTCGGTAGTCAATACATCTAATTTTCTAAATCCTCAGAGTGAAAAACATAAAATAATGGACACTTCTTTTGCATACTTTGCTACTGGGAATGTAGCGATATCAAAAGAATTGATTTTAAGTGTGGGATTATTTGATACTTCTTTTAGTCTTTACGGTTGGGAGGATTTAGAACTTGGAGAAAGATTAAAAAAAATTGGGACAAAATTAATTAAATGCCCAAATGCAGTAGGTTTTCATTGGCATCCGCCATTTAATTGCGAACAAATAGATTCATTAATAGCTCAAGAAAAAGAGAGAGCAAAAATGGCTTTAGTGTTTTATAAGAAACACCCAAATTTAAGGGTTAGATTTATGATTCAATTAACTCCTCTCCATAATTTACTTTGGCAAATTCTTTGCTTGGGAGGACTAATCAGTGTTGATAGAATCCTTCCTTTATTGAGATTCCTAGTAAATATAAGAAGAAATAGACTTGCACTTGAGATACTTAGGATCCCTCTAAATATGATTTACATTAAACAGTTAACCAAATCAAGATAAAAAACTTTTAGAAATACACATCACTTGCTAGAATAGTTGAAATAAATTTCACACATCTGACAGTTTCGGGTGAATTATTAATATTAATTCCCCGTCAGATGGAGGCTAACCCGAAACCCTTTTTAAATTATGGCTGTTGTATCACTATCAGAAATGATGGAAGCTGGTGCTCATTTTGGGCATCAAACTAGACGTTGGAATCCCAAGATGTCTAAGTATATATATTGCGCGAGAAATGGAGTTCATATTATTGATCTTGTAAAAACAGCATTGTGTATGAACAATGCATATAAATGGACGAGAAACGCTGCAAAAAGCGGTAAACGTTTCCTATTTGTCGGTACAAAAAAACAAGCATCAGATGTAGTAGCTCAGGAAGCTACACGCTGTGGAGCTGCATATGTAAATCAAAGATGGCTTGGAGGGATGTTGACTAATTGGACAACAATGAAAGCTAGGATTGAAAGATTAAAGGATCTAGAAAGAATGGAAAGTAGTGGTTCAATAGCAATGAGGCCTAAAAAAGAAGCTGCAGTATTAAGGAGAGAACTTGAAAGATTACAAAAATACTTAGGTGGACTTAAGGGTATGAGAAGATTACCAGATGTAGTTGTATTGGTTGATCAGAGAAGAGAATCTAATGCAGTATTAGAAGCTAGAAAATTAGATATCTCATTAGTATCAATGTTGGATACAAATTGCGATCCGGATTTGTGTGAAGTTCCAATTCCTTGTAACGATGATGCCGTTAGATCTGTGCAACTTATTTTAGGAAGACTTGCAGATGCCATAAATGAGGGTAGAAAGGGCTCTAATGCCGAAAGAAAAAATTAAATTCCAATTTAAAACTTACTATTCACTATTTTTTATTACTTCAAATGGGAAACATTACAGCAAAACTTGTAAAAGATCTTAGAGACAAAACTGGCGCAGGAATGATGGACTGCAAAAAAGCACTTAACGAAACTGAAGGAAATCTAGATAAAGCTTTGGAATGGTTAAGAAAGAAAGGCATAGCTAGTGCTGAAAAGAAATCGGGAAGAGTAGCGGCTGAAGGGTCAATTGGTAGTTATATACATACTGGATCAAGAGTCGGAGTTTTACTAGAGTTAAATTGTGAAACTGATTTCGTTGCTAGAGGTGATATATTCCAATCTCTGTTGAAGGATGTCTCAATGCAAGTAGCAGCATGCCCAAATGTTGAGTATGTATCAATTGATGAAATACCTGAAGATGTTGTGGAAAAAGAAAAGCAGATTGAAATGGGTAGGGATGATTTATCTGGAAAACCAGAACAAATTAAAGAAAAAATAGTTGAAGGGAGAATAGCAAAAAGACTTAATGAGCTTGTTTTGCTTTCACAACCCTACATTAAAGATAGTTCTCTAACAGTTGAGGATCTTGTTAAACAAGCAGCTGCAAAAATTGGGGAAAATATCAAAGTAAGACGCTTTACAAGATATACATTGGGTGAAGGTATCGAAAAAAATCAGATGGACTTTGCTGAAGAGGTCGCATCAATGCAAACAAACTAGTCACTTGAATGATTTGAATAATTTCAATAATTACATAGATATAGATAAAATTAATTCTCAATTAGAGAGAGCAGACATACAAAAAAGAATATTAACTAGAAATATCTATAGGGAATATGAACTTTATCTTAATCTAGTAAGAGATCTACTTTTCATCTCTGTAGAAAAAGGCCTTAATCAAATATATAGTTATCCAACAATTAATGATAATTTCTTAAATGAAAATGAATTCTATAGTCTTTTTGAAAAAAAAATAAGTAAATTAATATTTACGAATTTGCCCTTTTTAACAGTAGAACAATTAAAGATAAATGAAATTGAAAAAAATATAAATAAGGAAATTAATTTTACTATTTTTGATAGTTCCACAAAAATAAAGGATGATCAAAAAGAAAAATTTCAATACGAAGAAGGTTTTCAATTAAAAGAACCCACTCAGTTCAAGATTACTGAAGACTTTTCAAATACTTCTGAATATTATCAAGCTCATAATTATGAGAGATTTGCATCACTTGATTTAGATAACAACCACCATAATAATTATTTATCTAAAAACAATATTTTTGAAAATTTAGGAGTTGAAAAACAATTTATTTCCTCCTTACTTGAATTAATAGGAGAAGAAAAGGTGGAAAAACCAAGATATCAAGAAAAAGAAAATATCAATCAAATAGATAATTTACCAAAAAATCAGATTCTTAATAATTTTGATTTAATAGACAAGTCATTGGAAAATTTACTATTGAATCTTTCATATAATATTAATCAAGAATTATTCAAGGCAAATCTAATAAAAAAGATGATATCTAAAGATACCTTTGATTACTTAGTAGGCAAAAATTTTATGATAAAACATCCATATCCTTTTGTTATTAATTTCGAATTAAACTTAAATCGGTCATCATTAATCGGCAATAATTTTCCAAGCATTATTTTCTTCAATATATCTACTGTTGAGTTAGAGTTTAAAAATTTAAATCTTTCTATTCAAAGGAACAAAATAAATGAGCTAAAAAATCAATTTCAGCGTTTGATTAAAAAAGAGACATATTGGAGGCAAAAAGAAATAACTTTGAATAAGATACGTTGAAAAAATAACTCTTTTTTCAAATGTGACTATTAGCGGGAATAATAATAAATTAATTAAAGATTGGATAAGACCTCTTCAAAAATCTCTTACTATTGAAACTGAAAACAAATTTATTAATACTTTAGGAAGAGAAAAATATTTTAATGATTATTTGCATGAATCATTAAAAAAACTAGATAATCTAAATCTCTCAGACGAATATTTAAGGATATTTTATGAATTTTCTAAAAAATATAATGAATATAATAAATTAGATGAAAATCAAAGAAAAAGGTTAATTATAGATACAAGAAAAAATCTTTATAAACTAGGTAAAACTCTAGAAATAGAAAGTTCTAATAATATTTCTAATAATGTTTTTCTGAATAAAGCTGATTCAAGTTTGTCTTTTGATTCAGATATTTCATTAATAAAAAATGTAGGAAAAGTTTATAAAAATAAGCTTAATGAATTAGGGATATTTCATATAAAAGATCTAATTAATTATTTCCCACGAACATATCTAGACTATACGAATAGAGTTAAGATAATAAATTTAAAACCAGATAATTTATACACGTGCATCGCAAACGTTAAAAGATTTTATATTCATAAGAGTAAAAAAAATAGTAATTTATCAATAATGAATATTGTAGTTTCTGATGAAACGTCTTCAATAAAGGTTACAAAATTTTTTTTAGGAAGAAGATTTAGATCTTACTCCTTCTTCACATCTCAAAAATCTTTGTATATTCCTGGAACCAAATTAGCAATTTCCGGTAAGGTTAAATTGACAGAGTATGGCAAAACTTTTGTAGATCCGCAGATTGAAATTCTTAAGGATAACAATGATAATTTTAATTTCTCAGGCAAAATATTACCCTTGTATTCATTAGGTGAAGCATTATCAAATATGAGTTTTATAAAACTTATGAAAAAGGTACTAATTTATGCAAAGCAATATCCAGAAATTTTAAATAAAAAGCAACTTGATTCATTATCTTTATTATCAAAAGGAGAGTCGTTGATTAATATTCATTTTCCACCAACTCAACAGGCACTTATTGAGTCAAAAAAACGTTTGGTTTTTGATGAGTTATTCCTACTTCAAATAAAGTTCCTACTTAGAAAAAGAAAGACGAATAAAAATGTAACTTCCCAACAATTACCTCAAAAGAAATCTTTATTAAAAGAATTTTTAAATACTTTTCCTTTTGAATTAACAAAATCTCAAGAAAATGTTTTAAATGAAATTAAGAAAGATTTATCTAATCCCGTACCAATGTCTAGATTGCTTCAGGGAGATGTGGGAAGCGGTAAAACCATAATTGCAATAGCGTCTCTTTTACTTGTCATTGAAAAAAACCTGCAAGGTGCATTTATGGTCCCAACTGAGGTATTGGCAGAACAGCATTATAAAAATTTATTAAAATATTTGAATCCCCTTTTAGTTTCTGTTGAACTACTTACTGGGAATACTCCTCAAAAAAAGAGAAAAGAAATTTTCTCTAATTTGAACAATGGATTAGTTGATATCCTCGTAGGTACTCATGCATTATTTGAGGATAAAGTCATCTTTAATGCATTAGGCATGGTCGTAATTGATGAACAACATAGATTTGGAGTTACTCAAAGAAATAGATTACTAAATAAAGGAGAAAATACTAACTTGTTATCAATGACAGCAACACCAATTCCAAGAACTCTTGCGCTTTCTATTTATGGTGATTTAGATGTGAGTCAAATTACAGAACTCCCTCCTGGGAGAGTTCCCATAACAACAAAAATAATTTCAGAAGATGATTTAACTAACTTGTTTAAGATTGTTGAAGATGAGATCAATAAGGGAAAGCAAGCTTATGTGATTTTGCCACTTATAGAAGATTCAGAAAAAATGAATTTAAGCTCCGCAAAGAAAACATTCAAACATTTATCAGAAGAGGTCTTTTTTAACAAAAAAGTTGGATTATTACATGGCAAATTAAGTTCACAAGAAAAGAATGAAGTAATTAATTCTTTTTTAAAGAATGAAATTAATATATTGGTTTCAACCACAGTAATTGAGGTTGGCATTGATGTGCCTAACGCCACAATTATGATTATTTATAATTCGGACAGATTTGGATTGTCCCAGCTACATCAATTAAGGGGGAGAGTTGGTAGAGGATCAACAAAATCTTTTTGTTATCTGGTAACCCCCGATAAAAATGGATTAGAAAATAAACGACTTTGTGTTTTGCAAAAATCTAATGATGGCTTTTATATTGCTGAAAAAGACTTGGAGCTTAGAGGACCAGGCCAGATTTTAGGATATAGACAATCCGGATTGCCTGATTTTGTACTGGACAATTTACCTAACAATAAATTTCTTATTGATAAGGCTCGTGAAGAGGCTATTAAGATTGTTAGTGATGATCCTGATTTAAAAGAAAATATTGTTTTAAGGAATATACTTATTGATAATTCTGATAATAAATTCATTCATGATTTCTTAAATTGAAAACTATCATTGTAATTTTTGATATATATGCCACTATAAATCAATTGCAAATTTCAATTGAAAATTTGGAATAAAATACCAATTAAAGATAATGGAGATAAATTAATAGCTATACCTAGCTGCCTAAAGTTTTTAGATCCCCACCCTTACTTTCATTTAGGAGCACCTTACAAAGATAAAACTTCTATTTGGAAATTAAGAGAGGAGGTTGTAAATAGATTAGTAAAAGTAAATGATTATTTGATATCAAAGAGTAGTTTTAACCTTTTAATTTATGACAGTTGGCGACCTTTAGAAGTCCAGGAATTTATGTTTAAAAGAGCATTTTTATTAGAGTGTGAAAAATCCGATATTGATATTTCTTTTGAAAATATAAAATCTTATCCATCCATTTTAAAAAAAGTTGAAAAATTTTGGGCATATCCTTCTTATGACACTAGGTGTCCTCCCCCTCATTCAACTGGGGGTGCATTGGATGTTTGTTTATCAGATAAAGACGGAAATCTTGTTGAAATGGGAAGCATGGTTGATCAAATGGATGAGACCTCAAATCCTTATTTTTATGCAAACATAAAGAATGAAGAAGCAATTATTTGGAATAGTAGAAGAAATTTATTAAGGGAAATTATGACTAAATTCGGATTTGCTCAACATCCTAATGAATGGTGGCATTTTAGTTATGGTGATCAATTATGGGCTTGGAAAAATAAAAAAGCAAATGCCCTTTATGGAAAAATTTAAATTCTATTGATTTTTATTTAGTAAATTCAATATATAATTTTCATCTTGAGTATTTATAAAATCTCCGAAATCCAAATCCAAATTACTCTTCCAATTATCAAATAATGGTTGAAGAGTTTTTTCTAAATCGTTAAGTTCCATTCTTTGTAAAAATGGTTTAGCAAGCCTTTGTAGATTTTTACTTCCCCCCAACCATAATTGGTATTTGTTTTGCCCACTTCCAACAAGTGCTAATTCGGCCATATAAGGCCTGGTACATCCATTCGGACATCCTGTCATTCTGAATAATATTGTCTTTTGTATTTTTAGATCTAATAGTAAATTTTCAATCCTTTTTAATACATCAGGTAATATTCTTTCAGCTTCAGTCATTGCAAGACCACAAAGTGGTAAAGCAGGACAAGCTAAAGCGTGTCTTTGTATTTCATTAATGTTTTCTAAATTTTCGTATCCAATTTTTGATAGAGATTTTTGAATTTCACCTTTGTTTTTATTGGCGATATTACAAAGTAAAATATCTTGATTAGGTGTGAGTCTTAAATCTAAATTATATTTTTTAACAATACTTGTGATGGTATTCTTCTTCTCTCCAGATAATCTTCCTGATAATAATGGTAAACCTACGAAATGGGAGGTTTTATTTTGTTTATGCCAACCTAGGTAATCAATAAGAACCTTATCAGGTTCTTTTCTAATTTTTTTAATTTCTTTTTTGAAATACTTATCAGAAAGTATCTTTTTGAACCATTTAATACCTTTTCTATGAAGAAGATATTTCATTCTCGAATTTTTTCTTGATTTTCTATCACCATAATCTCTTTGAATAGCCACAATGCTTTGTATTAATTCATAAACATCAGGTTCTTCAACATATCCAAGTGGATCTGCAATTCTGGCAAAGGTCTCTTCATTATTATGTGTGCGACCCATACCACCTCCAACATAGAAGTTGCACCCTTCTAAGTTTCCATCTTTAGAAGTAAAGGCAACTATTCCTATGTCATTGGTAAGAAGATCAACAGAATTGTCCCCAGGAACTGTAACAGCACATTTGAATTTTCTCGGTAAATAAGTTGAACCATAAAGAGGCTCATCTTTTATCCCACTAAAAACATTATCTTTGAATTGGAGCTTCCTAATTGCTTCAATATCTTTGTCAGGCTTTATGGTGTACTCTAAATCTCCATCAGCCCAAAGCTCTAAAAAAGTGCCTTGGCCAGCCATTGGGGTGAGAAGATCTGCAACTTTTTTTGCCAATGCTCTTGCAATATTATAGTCTGGCGAATCAAATGGAGCCGCAGGGGCCATAACGTTTCTATTTATGTCTCCACATGCAGCTAATGTGGAGCCCATTGAATTTACTATTGTTTGAATTACTTCCTTTAGGTTCTCCTTTCTGATTCCATGCATTTGAAAGGCTTGTCTTGTAGTGGCCCTAAGTGTTCCATTACCTAGTTTGTCAGATAATTCATCTAATGCTAAAAATAATTTCCCAGGGACTTCACCGCCCGGATTTCTTAACCTAAGCATCATTTGCCAATCTTTACTTTTGCCCGGCCTTCTATTTTCCCTGTTATCTTGTTGATAACTACCATGAAATTTTAATAACTGAACTGCATCATTAGTAAAATGATCACTTTCATTGACTAATTCTGTAGCAAGTGGTTCCTTAAGAAATTGGCTACTTTTTTTAAAATTTTCAAATTTAGAGACTTCTAGTCCATTTGCTAAACAAACAGTCTCTTCCTTTGCAGAATCTTTTTTCTTTTTTACTTTCTCAACCTTGATCAAAGGACCAAAACATATCTCTTTTTATACATTAGCGAAAAGCTTATTTAACTGGTAGTAAATTATAGTAAGTGAAGTCATATTTTTTTCTTGTCTAAATATTTACTTGAGATAGGAACAGAAGAGTTGCCCGCAAAATTTTCTCATTCTGTTCTAGAGCAATTTAAATCTCTAATAGAATTTGAATTGGATAAAAAGTTAATCAAATTCGAACATATAGTTGTTACCTCCACACCAAGGAGGATAGTTCTACTTCTCGAAGGTTTAGTTGATTATGCAGAAGATAAGATAATAGAAAGAAAAGGGCCTAAAGCAAATTCAGCTTATTTAAATGGATGTCCTACTAATGCTGCTTTAGGATTTGCTAATAGCTTAGATATAGATGTAGGTGAGCTAGAAATAAAAAATACAGAAAAGGGTGATTTTGTATTTGGAAAGAAAATTGAGAAAGGACTATCAACAAAAATTTCTTTGTCTTCGATTATCCCAAAATTAGTAAAGAGTCTTCAAGGCCCTCGATTTATGAAATGGGGGGCTGGGAACATAAAATTTTCAAGACCTATTAGGTGGATTGCCTCTATTTATAATGATGAAATTCTTGATTTTGAATTTGATGAATGTGATCCAAAGATCAAAATAAGTAATAAAACAAAAAGTCATAGGCTAATCAATGAAGTTTTAGAAGTTCAGAATCCTGATGATTTTTTTGAATTATTGAAACGAAATAGAGTAATAGCTATTCGAAAAGAAAGAAAAGAAAAAATTGAAAGTTTAATAAATCAGGCATCTAAATCTTTAAATCTGAAACCTGACCTTTCAGAAGGATTACTAAATGAACTAACTGATTTAGTTGAATGGCCAGACTTAATTATTGGCAAATTTAGTGATGAATTTCTTGATCTTCCGGTTGAAGTTCTTTCAACAGTCATGAAAAGTCATCAGAGATACGTTCCTCTTTTATTGAAAAACAAAAGTTTTTCTAAACTAGATTTAAGCTCTGAAAAAAATATTAGTACAACTTTCTGCGTTATTTCAAATGGTCTTGAAGAATCAAATAATAATATTGCCAAAGGTAATGAGAAAGTATTAAGGGCAAGGTTTTCAGATGCAAAGTTTTTCGTAGAAAGTGACAAAAAAGTTGCTTCAATCGAAAGAAATGAAAAGCTTAAATCTGTTTCCTATTTGAAAGGACTTGGAAATATATTTCAGAGGGTAGAAAGGATAGAGGAAGTTACTAAAAAAATTCTTAAATTTTTAAATGATAAGTCTTTAGAAGAAAAAAAAATAATAGAAGCTGCTAAATACTGTAAAAACGACTTATGTAGCGAAATTGTTTTCGAATTCCCTGAGCTGCAAGGAATAATGGGTGGTAAATATCTTAAATATGAGGGATTTAGTGAGGATGTTTGCTTGGCTGTCGCTGAACATTATTTACCTTCTTTTTATAAAGATGCTTTGCCCTCCACAAAATATGGTGCAATAGTTTCCATAGCAGATAAGGTCGAAACTTTAATAAGTATATTTATTTCTGGTAAACGTCCCAGTGGATCATCTGATCCTTATGCTTTAAGAAGAAATTTGAATGGAGTGATTAAAATAATTTGGGATTATGAACTTGATTTACCTTTAGATAAATTATTCAACGAACTTATTGATTTTTGGAAAATCGTATTTCCGAATTTAAACTTCTCAAGAGAAACAGTATTTAATGATTTAAATGAATTTTTAGTTCAAAGAATTGTTAGTCATCTAGAAGAAATATCACTAAGTAAAGAATTAATAAAGGCCGTTTGCTCTTCTGATGAATTATCTCAAAAAAGAGTATTGAATATTGTTGATCTTAAAAATAGGATTAAATCTATTATGAATTTTAACGAAAAGGATAATTTTGTTGAAATCCAGAAGGTAATTACTAGGGTAAGCAAATTAGCAAATAAAAGTGATATTTCAAGAGACGTTCTCTCAACAAGAGATTATGTAAACACAAAACTTTTTGAAAAAGATTGTGAATTGAAAGTTTTTGAATTTATTGGAGAATTAGAAAAACTTTTTTCAGAAGGTTATTGCAATTATTTGGAACTTCTAAATTTGTTTGAGATTAATGTAAACACTATCGAGGATTTATTTGATAATGAAAAGGGAGTCCTAATAATGTCAGAGGATTTAAAAATAAGAAATAATAGACTCAATTTGTTGAGCTTAATTAGAAATTATTCTCTAAAAATGTTGCTGTAATGGTTTCATAGAGACAACTCTTTTGTATAAGTAACTATCAAAAGTAAGTCTTTGAACATCCATGTCATCACACATCTCAACAAAGGCTTCTCTAGCAGAATCATTTCTGTAGAAAATATTTTGAAGGATTTCTAGCACCTTATAAGTTGTGCCATATTTTTTATCCCATTTTTTAAGATAGTTTTTTAAATCTTTTTCTGATGGAATTACTTGACCATTTTTTGATGCTTCAACAATTTCTTCAGCACACATTCTTCCGCTTTTTGCAGCAAAATAAATACCCTCTCCAGAACTTTTTGTAACATAACCAGCTGCATCACCAACCAATGCCATTCTCCCAACTACCCTTCTTGGCCTTGGATGCTCTGGAATAGGGTGAGCTTCTACCTTTATTACTTCACCATTAACAAGTCTTTTCTTTGCCCTATTTCTTACACCCTCTTGAAGTCCTTTAATTAATGACTGATTCTTTTGCATGGTTCCTGTGCCCACAGCAACATGATCATATTTAGGAAATACCCACCCATAAAAATCAGGAGAAACATCAGTTCCAACATACATTTCAGCAAGATCTTCGTAGTAACTCATTTCTTCTTTAGGCAATTTAATTCTTTCCTGAAATGCTATAGCAACTTTGTAATCACCTGCATCCATTGCTTTTGCGACTCTGCTATTGGCTCCATCAGCTCCGATCAAAAGGTCAACAGTAAGCTCTTTGAGTTCCCCTTTTTTATCTCCATTCGTAAAATCTGAGTAGGAAAGCTTATATGGCCCTTGATTATTATCGCCAGTATCAATAGAAGTAACTAATCCATTTATTAATGTAGCACCAAGATCTGATGCTCTGTTGCGCATAAAGGCATCCATAACTTCTCTTCTACACATCCCAATAAACTCATTATCACTTTTCCCATAAACTCTATCTAAACTTATATCTACCTCTCTATTTGATGGAGATATCATTCTCATATGCCTTACTTTTCTATCAATAATTGACTCAGGTAAATCAAATTCTTCGACCATGCAAAGTGGAATTGCTCCTCCACATGGTTTCGCATTATCTAATTTTCTCTCGAAGAGCCAAGTTTTTATTCCAGCTTTAGCAAGTATTTCTGCCGCACATGAACCACTTGGACCTCCACCAATAACAGCTACCCTCAACATATGAAAAAAAAATAATACTGTATATAAAAACTACATCTTTTTTGCTTATAAAAGTGCATTTCTTAAAATAATAGTTAATATCGAAATATCTTTTCCAAATTCACTTCTAAATATTGGAACTAAACAAAGATATCGATCAATTTGATATACCACTTGCCAAAAGAACTTACCTAAATAATCCAAATTCAACATTATTAAAAAAACTATTAATATTTTCTCCATTTCTTTTTCTTATCTTTTCTGTCGCTGCATTGCGATTAATTAAAAATATAGAAATAGGATCTCTTGATAATCTCAATTTTCAGGCTCAGATAAATCACGACCATAGAATTTTAGGTCATTTACCCTATGCGGAAATTTCTAAGGAGAAACTAGTTTTAATTGAGCCTAATATTGAAGTTCATATGGATATGCGCGATTCTCTACTAAAGATGAGAGAAGAAGCCAAAAAGGATGGGATATATTTAGTCTTCTTGAGTGGTTATAGATCAATAAATTTGCAAAACGATATCTTTTATTCTTTAAAATCTATTAGAAATCAAGAAGCGGCAGAAAGAGCTAGAGTTTCAGCCCCTCCAGGGTATTCCGAACATAGTACAGGTTTCGCAATCGATATTGGTGATGCTACTCAAAGAGAGACAGACTTTGAAACCGACTTCGAAAATACTGACGCCTTTAGATGGCTAATAAAAAATGCAGCTAAGTTTCACTTTAAGTTATCGTTCAACAAAGATAATAAATATATAGATTACGAACCCTGGCATTGGAGATATGAGGGGTCAATTGAAGCATTAAAAGTTTTTGAAAGCTCAAATAGAAAATTATAAATCTAATTGATTAATTTAATTATTCAATAAATTATATTTTTCAAAGTCTTAAAGAGAAAATTCTCATAATAAGCATACTTTGAGTTAGCCTTAATAAAGTCAATCTAATATTTATATAAATTCTATAAATGTCATCTTCGATAAAAGAAATTAGAAATGTTGCAATTATTGCTCACGTAGATCATGGGAAGACAACTCTTGTAGATGCATTGTTATCTCAATCAGGAATATTTAGAGACAATGAAGTTATCCCTACATGTGTAATGGATTCAAATGATCTTGAAAGAGAAAGGGGGATAACAATTCTCTCAAAAAATACTGCAGTTAACTACAAAGATACCAGAATTAATATTATAGATACACCTGGACATGCTGATTTTGGAGGAGAAGTTGAAAGGGTTTTGGGAATGGTTGATGGTTGTCTGCTTATTGTTGATGCAAATGAGGGACCTATGCCTCAAACAAGATTTGTTTTAAAAAAAGCATTAGAAAAAGGACTTAGGCCTATAGTCTTTGTAAATAAAATTGATAGACCACGAGTAGTACCAGAAATAGCAATTGATAAGGTCCTTGATTTGTTTTTGGAATTAGGAGCTGATGATGATCAATGTGATTTCCCTTATCTTTTTGGGAGTGGCTTATCTGGTTTCGCAAAAGAAGAGATGGAATCTAATAGTGACAATATGATGCCTCTTTTTGAAGCTATTATCAGACACGTTCCTCCTCCAGTAGGTGACTCTAATAAGCCTCTTCAGCTACAAATAACTACTTTGGACTATTCTGATTTCTTAGGCAGAATAGTAATTGGGAAGATCCACAATGGAACTATAAAAAATGGCCAACAGGCTAGTTTAATTAAAGAAAACGGAAAAACTATTAAAGGTAAGGTTAGTAAGCTTTTAGGATTTGAAGGATTACAAAGAATTGATATAAATGAAGCATTTGCAGGTGATATTGTTGCTGTTTCTGGTTTCGATGACGTCAATATTGGTGAGACCATAGCATGTCCCGATTCTCCTCATCCTCTTCCATTAATCAAAGTTGATGAACCTACCTTAAATATGACTTTTGTTGTCAATGATTCACCATTCGCGGGTAAGGAAGGGAAATTTGTTACTAGTAGACAATTAAAAAATAGATTGGAGAGGGAACTTTTAACAAATGTTGCCTTGAGAGTAGAAGAAACTGATTCTCCTGACAGGTTCTCAGTTTCAGGAAGAGGAGAATTACATCTAGGGATATTGATTGAAACTATGAGAAGAGAGGGTTTTGAGTTTCAAATCTCACAACCTCAAGTAATTTTCAGAGAAATTGATAATGTTGAATGTGAGCCTATAGAGACTTTGGTTTTAGATGTACCTGAAGTATCTGTTGGTTCTTGCATCGAAAAACTTGGATCTAGAAAGGCAGAGATGAAAAACATGCAGACAAGTTCAGATGGTAGAACTCAATTAGAATTTCT
>LUMN01000074.1_pt1 | contig 25595 bp, 29 predicted proteins | sample 729991 | NCBI WGS metagenome assembly LUMN01 (sample SAMN03860262, study PRJNA289734) | marine metagenome | biome: seawater column; feature: ocean; material: water; isolation source: Red Sea water column Station 22 - depth 25m | place: Saudi Arabia: Red Sea | collected 2011-10-15 | depth 25 m
GTATCATTCTTAATTACTCTAATCTTATTGTTCCATCTATTCTTAAAGCGCCCTTAGATATTTTTGTAAACCTTGCTCTTCCAATGGTTCTTATTTCTTTAGGTCTTGCATTAGGAAATTTTAAAATTAGAGAAAATATTTATAGTGCAATACTATTAACTATCTTAAAAAATTTTATTCACCCTATAATTGCATTTTGTTTAGCGAATTTTATACTAGAGCTTGATAATCTCTTGGTAATTATTGTTACTATGGCCGCAGCTTTACCAAGTGGGTCTCAGTCATATTATTTTGCATACAGATATAACTCACTAAAAGCTGTCGTTTCTTCCAATGTAGTATTAAGTACGTTTGTTAGTTTTTTTACACTGTCTTTATTATTAGTATTTTTTGATATTACGTAGATTGAGAAATAAACGATTGTATTCTCTCTTTTTTATCCATAGTTTTTACACTAAAAGGAAAAATCTCTAACATCTTGTCATATACATCAATTGCCTGTTGAAACTGACCCTGATGAATAAAAATTAAACCCATTCCATCTAGAGCACCAAAATGTCTTGGTTCTAATTCAAGAGTTTTAATGATGTCTTGCATAGATTGATCAAAATTACCCATCATAAAGTGAACTGTAGCTCTTTTATTCCAACCTTCAGCAAAATTAGGATCTTCTTCAATTAAATTATTAAAAAATCTAATTGCTAGTGGATAATTTCTTAAATTCATAGCTTGAATACCCTTCTCAAAATATTCAATTACTTTTGGATCATCAACTTCATACCATATATTCCAAATGTCAGATATCAAATCTCTTATCTCATCCTGATTTTCAGTCTCATTTAATTTTTTAAACAAATTATTTAGCCGTGGATCATTTTGATCTGCTAATGCTATCTTACTAGCAAACAAAAGACTTATACTTACAATTAATATTTTAAAGATAACTCTCATATTTAAATGATTTTTCGGATAGATTTCTTTTCTTTTCATGCTTTCTCGTTCTCCCTGTTACTCTAGTTCTCCATAACTTAAATGATCTAGGTTTCAGATTTGTTCTCATTATTTTTATAACCTCTGATTCGGTTACACCGTGAATTCTTTTTATTTTTTCAAAAGAGGTTTTATCGCACCAGGCTAATTTAATAATATTATCTATATTCTCCTGCATATTATGAATATAGTTCTCTATTAATTAAATTCTAAAAAAAATGATTGATTTGTATTCATCACCTACCCCTAATGGTCGAAAAATTAGCATTATGCTTGAAGAATTAGGTGTGGATTTTAATCCAATTTTAATAAATTTAGATAAAAAAGAGCAGTTTAGTGAAGAGTTTTCAAAAATATCTCCTGCAAATAAAATTCCTGTAATTGTAGATAATGATAACAACCAAACAGTATTCGAATCCGGGGCTATCCTTCTTTATCTGGCAAAAAAATATGATAAATTTCTAGATAAAGATAAGTATTGGGAAATAATACAATGGGTTTTTTTTCAAATGGCTTACGTTGGGCCAATGCTAGGCCAGGCTCATCAATATTTGTTTTATCATCCTGGTAAAAGCAAATTTGCAGAAGATAAAACAAAAGGCTATGCACAACATATATATTCAATTTTGGATAAAAGACTTTCTAAACAAGAATATTTTTCGGATACCTATTCAATAGCTGATATTTCAATTTGGCCTTGGACAGCTCGTTATGAAAGGCATCAAATAAATTTGCATGATTATCCAAATGTGTTGAGATGGTATAAACAAATATCAACAAGACCTGCAGTTATTAAAGGATATAATTCTCTAGGTGAATTTTATGAAATTCCTAAGCCTTAAGCGTTGTAAAATAAAACTGAGCCTGCGGTTATAATTAAAAGGATTGCTAAAAACCATTCAACAATTTTTTTTAATTTTTCATTATTAAGATATTGTCTGATAACACTTCCTCCATATGCCCATATACTAATGGAAGGAATATTAACTACTGTAGACATAATAACCATAAATAGTGTTCCAATTATTATATTTTCATCTTTTGGATAATATAATGTTACTGCAGTTGAACAGATTACCCAAGCTTTTGGATTTACAAATTGAAACAAAATTGCTTCATGATATTTTAATGGTCTTGATCTATCTTCAGTCTTTGAAATATTTAAAGACCCAAACATTTTATATGCTAAATAAAGAATGTAGCCTGCGCCAACATATCTTAAAATATCATAGAGTATAGGATAGGTAATAAACAAAGATCCAAGACCTAGACATACAAGTGCTAATTGCAAACCATGACCAGAAGGAATCCCAAAAATATTAGGTATAGATCTTATAAATCCAAATTTTATACCTGATGCAGTTAAAATACTATTGTTTGGACCTGGAGTTACGTACATAATAAAATTATACACTGCTAAAGCAGCTATTAATTCCCATGTAATCATTTTTTAATCTCTAAAATTTACAAATTGGACTGGTATACCTATCTTAGCATCCTCAATAAGCTTCATTACACTTTGTAAATCATCTTTTTTCTTTCCTTCAACACGAAGTTCATTCCCATTGATCTTTACTTGAACTTTTAATTTAGAACTTTTGATATCAGAAGTAATTTTTTTACACAGTGATTGCTCAATTCCTTCTACTAATTCATACGTCTGACGAATTTTATTTCCCCCAGCTTTTTCCATATCATTTTTTTTTAAACATAAAGGATCAACTTTTCGTCTAACAAAATGAGTAACCAGCATGTCATTTACTTGACCAGCTTTCATTTCATCATCAGTAATAACAACTATAGTATTTTCTTTTTTTTCAATTGAAGTATCTGATCCTTTAAAATCGTATCTGGTGGTAATTTCTCTTGTCGCATTTCCTAGTGCGTTATCAATTTCTTGATGATCTAATCTGTTTACAATATCAAAACTAGGCATTTATTTAGTTTATTACATCGTCATTTATATCTGGCAACTGTTTTTTAGTGCTTAATCTTCCTAATTTTTTCATCTTTTCTACTTTTTTAGTCAAACTTCCTGAACCATCTTGCAATCTTTGTTTAGCTTCATCCATTTTTGATTTAGCTAAATCTATTGACTGATTAGCTTTTACAAACGACTCATATACACTGACTGTTTTATCATAAATATCTGATGCAGCTGATGCTATATCTTTTATTGTTTTAGATTGTTTATCAACCCGCCACATATTTTCTACAGCTTTAAGTAAAAAGGGTAAAGTTGATGGCCCAACAATAATTATTTTATTGTTCCATGAATCTTCTATAAGTTTATTTGCCTCATTATATAAAGTAAGTAATGCTGGTTCTATTGGAACAAACATTAAAACATTATCAATTGTATTGATTCCATATATTTTTGAATAATTATCTTTACTCAAACTTCTAATCGAAGTTTTTGTTGAATCCAAAAATTTTTTCAAAAATATCTTCTTTTGTTGATTGTCATTTGTATTAGAATAATCATGCCAAGAATCTAAGGATACTTTTGAATCTATAATTATGTGTCTATTACCTGGCATATGAACAATTACATCGGGTTTTTGTAAATTGCCATCTTCATCTCTAAAAGTTTTTTGAGTTGAGTACTCTTCTCCTTCTCTTAAACCAACACTATCTAAAATATTTTTAAGTACAAATTCTCCCCAAGGACCTTGTTGAAGCGCACCACCTCTAATTAATGTATTCTCAATTCTATCTTGAGCTAAATTAAAATTTTGTAAAGATTGCTGAATTGATTGCATGTGATTTTTTAAGGAAGTAAGATCAGTATCATCTTTTATTTCAGAACTTTTTGTTTTGCGAAGAAAAAATAAAATTGATAAAAAACCAACTCCAGATAAAAAACCAATAATGAAAACAAATATAAGATTTTCAAACATCACTATTTAGATAAGATATAAATATATTATCAAATATCTAGCAATTTTCCCAATAGATACAAATATTAAAAAAAAAGTAATATTATATTTTACTGTACCTGCTGCAAATGCGATTGGATCTCCAATAATAGGTACCCATGAAAATAATAATGACCATTTTCCATACTTTTTGAAAATATCTGTAGCTTTCTGTAATAAGTATTTATTTACTGGAAACCAAGGTTTCTTAATAAGAAAATTTACAAAGTAACCACATATCCAACTGATTAGAGATCCTAAAATATTACCTGCTGAAGCAAAAAATAATAATAAAAATGGATTATACTTATTAGATAATAATAGTGCTGATAAATATGTCTCTGAAGCAAAAGGAAAAAAAGTACCTAAAGACAAACAAAAAATAAATAATGATGAATAGATCAAAGTATTTCTTATTGTTAATTTATGTTATTGTTATGTTACTTATCAATTTATGAACGATTTTCCAAAAGAAGAATTTATTTCCAGAATTGAAAAAATACAAATACATATTGAAAAAGAAAATATTGATGCTGTTATTATAACTTCTCCATCAAATTTTAGATATTTCACTGGACTTGATAGTAATTTTTGGGAAAGTCCTACAAGACCCTGGTATTTAATTATTTCAAAAAAAAATCCAATTAAAGCTATAATACCATCTATTGGTATTACAGCTATGCAAAACACATTAGTCAATGATATCGAAACTTGGGAGTCTCCAAATCCGAAAGATGAAGGAATATCTTTATTGAAAAAAAACATCAAAAGTTTTCCTAAAAATTCAAATATTGGTTTTGAATTAGGAAATGAAACTTTTTTGCGAATGAGTATTAACGATTATCAGGATATTCAAAAAAATTTATCAGAATATAATTTTGTTGATGCTAGTAAAATACTTTGGAGTATAAGAAAAATAAAATCTGAAATAGAGATCAGTAATATTAAAGAAATTTGTTCTATTACAAGTAAGGTGTTTGATAATTTTCCTGAAAAAATTAATTTAGGAATGAGTGAAAAACAAATTACATCAATATTTAAAAAAGAATTAATTGAGGGTGGTGCAGATTATATTCAATATATGGCGTGTGCTTCGGGACTTAATGGTTATAATCAGATTATCTGTAACCCAACAGAAAGGGTAACTAAAGATGGTGATATTCTAATTATTGATACCGGTGCAACTTTAAATGGTTATTTTTCAGATTTTGATAGAAATTTTGGCTTTGGAAAAATTCACAAACAAGTTCTAGATGCATATAATAAATTGTGGGAAGCAACTGAGAGAACTTTAGAAATTATAAAACCTGGAACTAGTTGTTCAGAAATATATTCTAAATTATCTTATAGTTTAACAACTAACAACATATCAGTTGGAAGGATGGGTCATGGTTTAGGCTTACAACTGACTGAGCCGCCAAGTATTATGAAAAATGACAAAACATTACTTGAGGAAAATATGATTATAACTCTTGAACCATCAATTGAAATGGACGAAAATAAAATATTAGTACAAGAAGAAAATTTATTGATAACTAAAGATTCCTATAAACTTTTAAGTACTAGAACTCCTGAAAATTTACCTATTATTAATTAGTTAAATAATTGATTCAATTTTAGGCATAAGTCTAATTAATTCCTTCGTATATTCATGCTCAGGATTATTAAACAATTCCTCTGTATCTTTTGTTTCACAAACAGCACCATTTTTTAGTACAATTATTCGGTTACACATTTGGCGAATTACAGGAAGATCATGGCTAATAAATAGCATAGTGAGATGAAGTTCATCTTGTATATCTTTTAATAAATTCAATATTTGTGCTTGTATACTGACATCCAATGCAGAAGTTGGTTCATCACATATTAATAATCTTGGTCTTGTTGCCAAGGCACGAGCAATAGATATTCTCTGCCTTTGCCCTCCTGAGAATTCGTGCGGGTATCGATCTAGAGATTGTCTGGTCATTCCCACAATATCTATTAGGTCATAAACATTTTGTAAAAGATCATTATTGCTAATATTTTTTTGAAAAAATTTAATTGGTTCTGCAATAATATCCTTAACTTTGAAACGAGGATTTAGAGATGAGTAAGGATCTTGAAAAATCATTTGAATTTGACCTCTACTATTATGAATTTGATATTTTTTATTTGAATTATATAGAGGTTCATTATTATAAATTAAATTACCTTTATTTGGACTAATTAATCCAGTAATAATTTTTGCAATAGTTGATTTACCTGAACCAGACTCTCCAACTAATCCAAGTGTCTCACCTTCGAATAATTCAAAAGATACATTGTCGACAGCTTTAACTATTTTATCATTCGAACTTTTATTAGAAATAAATGAAAAACCACTACCTAAAGAATTATCATCAAAAACTTTTGTCACTTCCTCAAGTTTTAATAATTTTTGATTTTTATTTTCCCTTATGCCCCATGTTTTAATAATATTTTTAGTCAAATCCTTGGAACTAGATGTTATTTCCTTACCATCGGGGCTAATCAATTTAAATCTATCAATTTTCTTATTTGTTGGTGGCACTGAAATTACTAAGCTTCTTGCTTCTGTTGATTTTGGATTTGTTAATAATTCTTTAGTCTCACCTTGTTCAACAATATGTCCGTATCTCATGACAATAACTTTATCAGTCGTCTCTGCTATGACTCCCATATCATGGGTAATAATTATAACACCAAGATTTCTTTTCTTTGTAAGATCTTTAAGAAGTTCTAATATTTGATATTGAATACTTACATCTAAAGCTGTTGTTGGTTCATCTGCAATTATTAAGTCAGGTTCACAACTTATCGCTAAAGCTATCACAACTCTTTGACGCATACCGCCACTAAATTGGTGTGGATAGTCTTCAATTCTTTTTTCAGCGTTCTCTATTCCAACCTCTTTAAGTAGTTGAATTGATTTTTTAAGTGAATCTTGATAACTTAAATTTAAATGAGCCTGAATAGTTTCAATTAATTGATCTTTTATTTTAAATAGAGGGTTTAATGAAGTTTGAGGGTCTTGAAAGACAAATCCTATTTTTTTTCCTCTAATATTTTGAATTATTTCTTCATTACTTCTTAATTCAATATTGTCTATTTTTATTGAACCATCTGTGATTTCACCTGGAGGATCAATCAAGTTAATTATCGCATTTGCAATTGTAGATTTTCCAGATCCAGACTCACCGACAATTCCTAATATTTCACCTCTTTCTAAAGAAAATTCTACATTTTTACTTGCAACAATAGTTTCCTTTCGTGTTGGATAACTTATGTTTAAATTTTTAACTTCTAAAAAACTCATCTCTTTTTTAATTTTGGATTTAAAGCATCTCTCATCCAATCCCCTAATAAATTAATTGATAACGCTAAAACTATTAAGAAAATTGCTGGAAAAAAAGTAATCCACCACTCACCAGAAAATAAAAAATTATTTCCAAACCTTATTAGAGTCCCAAGAGAAGGTGTTGTTGGTGGAACGCCAACACCTAAAAAACTTAAGGTGGACTCTGTAATAATTGCAAGTGCTAATCCGATTGTAGCAATTACTAATATAGGCCGAAGTATATTTGGTAAAATATGCTTAAACATAATTAATATATTTGATAATCCAATAATTCTTGAAGCTGAGACATACTCTTTATTTTTTTCAACTAAGGTTGATGCTCTCGATACTCTTGCAAACTGAGGCCATTCTGAAATACCAATGGCGAAAATCAAAACATAAATTGCCATTTCGTCATGCATTGATTGTGAGATAATTGCCCTTGCAATACCATCAACAAGTAAAGCCATTAAAATACTTGGAATAGTTAACTGCACATCTGTAAGACGCATTACAATAATCTCATACCTACCACCAATATATCCAGCTGTTATTCCAAGAAAAACTCCAAGTATCATTGCAAAAATTATAGATGCAAAACCAACGATCAGTGAAATTCTTGAACCATAAATCATTGTTGAAAACATATCTCTTCCCTGCTGATCAGTTCCTAATATGAAGCTAAAACTTCCTCCCTCCGACCATACTGGTGGGGTAAAGGCATCCATTAAAGAAACTGATGCTGGATCAAAAGGATTATAAGGTGCAACTATCCCAGCAAATACAGAACAAAAAAGTATAATAAAAAATATTGTTGAAGAAATTACTGCTAATTTAGAATTAAAGAAACTGTATCCAATATCAGTATCATATATTTTATTCTACGTTTTAAGTAGCATTTTAACTACCATCTTCCTTGAGCCTAATTCTAGGATCAATAAAATAGTATGTGATGTCTACAATAAAATTTATCATAACAAATATAAAAGCTACCATGATCATATATGCTGACATTATAGGAATATCGACAAAGTATACTGCTTTGATAAATAATGACCCCATGCCTGGCCATTGAAAAACTGTTTCTGTAATAATTGAAAAAGCAATTAATGTTCCGATGTTGATACCTGTAATAGTAATAACTGGAATTAATCCATTTTTGAGCGCATGCTTATAATTAATAACACTCCTTTTTATACCTCTTGCTTTTGCAAATTTAATATAATCTGTTTGTAAAATTTCCATCATTTCAGCTCGAACTAATCTAATCACATAAGTCATTTGAAATAAACTTAACGTAACAGATGGGAGTATCAGTGCTTTTAAACCAGAAGTAGTTAAAAATCCTGTAGTCCAAAAACCTAATTGTGTGACTTCACCTCTTCCAAAGGATGGAAGAACTCCTAAAATTACTGAAAACAAATAAATTAACATTATTCCTATAATGAATGTTGGTAAAGAAACCCCTGCAAGGGAAATCACAAGAATAATATTAGAAATAAAACTGTCTCTGTGAATACCAGTATATACACCCAAGATAACACCGCTGATGATTGCAATTAAAGCGGAGACAAAAACTAATTCTAAAGTTGCAGGCATTCTTTCTGCAATTAAGTCTGAAACTTCTCTTTTTAATTGGTATGATATTCCAAAATCACCTTGAATTACATTTCCTATAAAACGTGAAAATTGAACGTAAACAGGATCATTTAAACCCAATACTTCTCTAACCTCAGCACGTCTTTCATCTGAAGCATCTTCTCCAGTCATACTATTTACTGGATCACCAACAAAATTAAATAAGGAAAATGAAACAAAAGCTACAACAATCATTACAAGAATAGATTGAAAGAGTCTTTTAAAGAAATAGCTAAACATGGTTTAATTTCTGGCCAGATTACTGGCCAGAAAATATAAAAATTATTAGTTTACGTTTGCAAATCTAAATAATGGCTCGTTGTTCATTCTAATTGGAACATCGACATTACTTTTTGATGCTTGGTTGACAACTTGGTGATGTAAAGGAAGATATGTTACATCATCTTGAGTAATATCCCAAGCTTCAGCAATCATAGCATTTCTTTTATCTTGATCTGTTTCAACACCCATTGCCGCTACTAACTCATCAACTCTAGCATTACTGAAATTAACTTTATTCCAGCTACCAGCACTATCAAATAAGTACGAGTATACGTAATGACTATCAAAAGTTGGAACACCCCAACCTAACATGTACATGTCACTTGTCATACCGTTTGCGTCACCTTCTTTAACTTCTGAGAAGTGTTGACTTTTAGTTTTTGCATCAAGAGTTACATCAACTCCAATTTTAGCAAACATACCAATTGCAGCAACACAGATTGCTTCATCATTAATATAACGATCATTTGGACAATCTAGTGTAACCTCAAATCCATCTGGATAACCAGCTTCTGCTAATAGTTTTTTTGATAGCTCTGGATCATAAGGTAATCTTTCATCACGTGCAGCTGTATGACCGTTTACACCAGGAGCAGTGATAATTCCTGCAGGAACACTTTGTCCTCTCATTACCTTATCCTTAATAGCTTCCATATCTAAAGCATGGTACATAGCTAAACGAACTCTTTTATCTGCAAAAGGATTTTTACCTTTGATATTAGATGAATTTAATTCAGCAGAACCTTGATCCATTCCAAAAAATATTGTTCTATTTTGAGGAGTCATTTTTACACCATGTCCAGCAGAAGATTTGATTCTCTCAATATCTTGAACAGGAACAACGTTTGTGTAGTCAATTTCTCCAGATAGAAGTGCTGCAACTCTTGTTGCATCATTTGCAATTGGAAGTAATTCAATAGTATCTACATTGAAAGTACTATCATCACCCCACCAATCATTATTTTTTTCAAAAACAGTTCTTACGTCCTGTTCTCTAAAAGTAATTTTGAAAGGTCCAGTTCCGTTTGCATTAGAAGCACAATAAGATGTTTCACCTGCATCCCAGTTGTATGAAACTTCACAACCATTTGCTTTTGCCCAATCTTCAGACATAACAAATATCTGAGTTAATTGATTTAAAAGAATTGGATTTGGTCCATCTGTTACAATCTGAACTGTGTGATCAGTTAATGCTGATGCTGATTTAATGCTTTTAATTAAATCTACCATATCAGATGGAGCAGTTTTTGCTCTATTGATACTAAAAGCAATATCACTAGCTGTCAAATCTGATCCATCATGAAATTTTACACCCTTACGAATTGTAAATATCCAAGTGTCATCAGCAGTTGTTTTCCATGATTCAGCAAGCTGAGGAAGTATTTCCATATTAATACCTGGAGTTACTAAACCTTCATATACTTGACGTGAAACCATGTGAGTTGGTCCTTCGTTTTGTGCGTGCGGGTCAAGAGTTAAAGAGTCACCAGGCATTGACCATTTAATAGTGTTTGCAAATGCTGGTGAGAAAATACCCATGAAAAGCAAAGACAAAACAATGCTTAAAGTCTTTTTCATATTATTTCCTCCATAGAAATTTGATGGTAGACCCATACTACTTCAATGGAAATATTCAATATTATTAGTATTAATAAGTGCTATATTTTGTCATAATTATTAGTATTAATTTAGACATATCCTTGGAGGAGGCTTGATATAGTGAAAAAAATAGAGAAGGCACAAGAGATCTCTAGAATACTAAATCGTATATACAGAAAAGTACCTATTCCTCTTAACCACAAAAATAAATTTGAATTAGTTGTAGCTGTACTTCTTAGTGCTCAATGTACAGATGAAAGAGTTAATCAAGTTACACCAATACTATTTAAAAAAGCTAACACAGCTATAAAAATGACAAAAGTGCCAAAAAAAACAATTTATAATATTATTCGCCCTTGTGGTTTGGCACCTCAAAAATCAAAAGCAATTTTTGAACTATCAAGAATTCTTGTAAAAAAATTTAAAGGCAATGTTCCAGAAAGTTTTGAGGAATTAGAAAAGTTGCCAGGTGTTGGTCACAAAACAGCCAGTGTTGTTATGTCTCAAGGATTTGGTCATCCAGCATTTCCAGTTGATACACACATTCATCGTTTAGCTCAACGTTGGGGTTTAACAAATGGTAAAAATGTTGTCCAAACAGAAAAAGATTTAAAATATCTTTTTCCAAAAAAATCTTGGAACAAACTTCATTTACAAATAATATTTTATGGAAGAGAATTTTGTCAGGCAAGAAGTTGTTATGGTTTGGAGTGTGAAATATGCAAGGTTTGTAATCCAAAGAGAAAAACGCCTATTAAAACAAAAAAGTAGTAATTAAAAAGGCTGAAATACAACAAGTATAAGTATAAAAATCAATATTACTGCTGGCGCTTCATTTGTAATTCTAAAAAACTTAGTGGAGTATTTATTTTTATCATTTTTAAAATCATTAAGACATTTTAAACAAAAAAAATGATAGCCAGATAATAAAATTACAAATAAAATTTTTAAAAGCAACCAAGTATCAATACCCACATAATGTGTAAGTGTAAAACCTGATATCCACGTCACTATAAAAGCTGGAAACATTATTATTCTGTACAATTTTCCTTCCATTAGTTTGAATGTTTCTGAGGTTTCTTTTGTGATTTCAGGATTAGCATGATTTACAAACAAACGTGGCAGATATAAAAGTCCAGCCATCCAAGCTATGATACTAAAAATATGAATAACTTTCAGAGTATTAAATAACATTATTTATTCCCATACCGCGTGAGGAGGCATTGACATTAATATAGCATCAACATTCCCACCAGTCTCTAGACCAAATTTTGTACCTCTATCATATAATAAGTTAAATTCAGCATAGCGACTACGCTTAACTAATTGTATCTTTTTTTCCTCTTCATTCCACTCCTCATCCTTAAGTGCAATTAAAGTATTTTTGATAAACTGATGAAAATAAGTACCTACGCCTTGGACAAATTCAAAATCTTTTCCCCAATCGCCAGTTTGAAGGTAATCAAAAAATATTCCTCCAACACCTCTTGGTTCGTTTCTATGTTTAAGAAAAAAATAGTCATCACACCATTTTTTAAATTTAGGATAATATGATTTATCATATTTATTACACAAAACTTCTAAACCACGATGATATTTTTTCTCATCCTCAAATATTACACAAGGTGTAATATCCATGCCTCCACCAAACCATTCCTGAGTGGTTTTAATAAATCTTGTATTAAAATGCATAGAAGGAATTTTAGGTGAAACAGGATGTAATACAACACTGATGCCGGTTGCATTATAATTTGGATCTTCTTTAGCACCCGGAATAGCATCTCTCATATTTTCGTTAAATGTCCCAGAAACGGTAGAAATATTTACTCCACCTTTTTCAATAATATTACCCTTAATTTTACTCATTTTACCACCACCATCACCTTTGTGATCCCAGTTACTTATTTCAAATTGATTTTCATCAATGTTTTGAATAGTTTCAACTAAGTTATCTCGTAATTTTTCAAACCATTCTTTTGCAGTATTAAATTTGGGATCAGCAATCATAATGGCCAACCTTGAGTATGTTTTTTTATCAGATTTACAAAAACGTCTATGTGATCATCGTGATCATTCAAGCAAGGTATATAATGATAATTTTCTCCACCTGACTCCATAAAATATTCTTTATTTTCTTCTTCAAGTTCTTCAAGTGTTTCAAGACAATCACTACTGAAACCAGGAGATATTATATGTATATTTTTAATCCCTTGTTTTGGTAATTCTTTTAATGTTTCACTTGTATATGGCTTTAACCATTCCTCTCTTCCAAATCTACTTTGGAAAGTAGTCATTATCTCATCATCAGATAATCCCATATGCTCTTTGACGAGTCTTGTGGTTTTAAGACAAAAGCAATGATACGGATCACCATTAGTCAAATACCGTTTTGGTATACCATGATAACTAAAAATAATTTTTTGTGGTTTTGAAGTTTTTTTCCAAAATGACTTTATTGAATTTGACAATGCTTCAATATAATTTTTTTCTTCAAAGTACTGATTGATAAAACGCATTTCAGGTATCCAACGCCATTTTTGCAATACATTTGTTACTTCATCAAATGTACTACCTGTTGTTGCAGCACAATATTGCGGATACATAGGTAGAACTAATAATCTTCTTACTTGTTTTTTTTGAAGTTTTAACAAAGCATCTGGAATAGATGGATTGCCATAACGCATCCCAACTTCAAAAACTATATTTTCATTTTTTGAAGAAAAAGATGATTGGATTTTATTTAGTTGTCTGTTTGCGATATCTAAAAGTGGAGAACCCTTATCAGTCCAAATTTGTTTGTATGCTTCTGCTGACTTTGATGGTCTTATTTGTAAAATTACTAGCTTCAATATAATTTGCCATAAGATTTTAGGTAATTCGATTACTCTAGGGTCTGACAAAAATTGATTAAGATAAACTTTTAGTTCTTTTTTATTTGGAGCATCTGGAGTGCCTAGGTTAGTAATTAAAACACCAATTTTTTCTTTACTCCCGTGCTCATAATCTTTTTCACCTATATATTTAACCATATCTATTAGCTAAATTCTTTTCTGATATTTTCTATAAATAAATGAACATTTTTTTCTGGAGTATTTTTGTTAATTCCATGACCAAGGCCACAAATCCAGCCATTAAGATTTTCAATTGATTTCATTTTTTTAATAAAATCTTTTAAATCATTAAGAAATATATCTGTTTCGCTTAACATTAATTGTTCATTAAAATTTCCTTGAATAAATCCATGTTTTTGATTTTCAAACATAAATTTAAGATCTATTGTGTGATCATAGCCAAAACCAGCAAAGGGAAAACTGATGATAGAATTTAGATCTGTTAAACTCTTACCTCTTGAATAATAGCCAAGTTTATTTGGAAAAGAAATTGCAATCTCTTCCAAAAATTTTGAATAAATTTCATGAAAATTTATTTTATCTAAATCATACAAGGAGCTATCAAAAATCATGACAAGTTCAACACCTGCATCTAATTGTAATTGAATATTTTTCTTTAGAAGGGGTAAAAGAATTTTTGAAATAAATTCTAAATTCATTTTAGTGTCGATTAAATCAGAGTTATTATTTCCAAATGCATATTTTGATAATGTCCAAGGTCCACCAACAAATCCAATTAAACTTTTATTATTTGGCAATTTCTCTTTTGTTATTTTTATAGCTTCAAATTGAAATTGCATATGCTCAATGCCACGATCAATATTACTATAATCATTAATGTTTTCTGAATTTATATAAGAATTAAATTTAGGTCCTGGGTCAAACTTTAATTCTAAACCAAGTCCCTCCAAGATAAATAAAATATCACTGAATAAAATTGCAATATCGTAATCAAACTCTTGTATTGGACCAAAAGCGACTTCTGCGGCTAGATCCGGAGTTTTACAAAGTTCTTCAAAAGTATATTTTTCTTTGAGCTTGCGATAATGCGAATGGTACCTTCCAGCCTGTCTCATGAACCAAATGGGTGGTGTTTTTTGAATATTTCTTTTGAGAGCATTTTTGAATAAAATATTTGTCATTTTTAGGCTTTTAGTAATTTTTTCTTCCAACTATCATAAGATAGCTCAACAAAAAGATTTTTATCATTACCTAATATTTTACTAATCTCATTGTAAGTATTTCCTGGGCCACAAAAATGATATTTTTCTATAATTTTAGGATATTTATCAATACTCGCCTTAAAAGCTGAACTGCTCATCCAATAAAAGTACTTTTTCTTTTCTATATCTATTTCAAAATCAATAGACTCCAATTGATACGTTTCAATTTTATTTTTTATGGAACTTTCAGGAGATTGAGAATGAGTTAACTTAACCCAAGGATTATTTGTAAGTGAATTAATATCTTTATCAAAATCCTCACCAAGACCATCTGAAGTTCCATTAACCCAAATACCTCTTTCAGATAAATTTTTCCATGTTCTTAAACCACTAGTCCAAATAACATTATTTGATTGGATTTTTGACTTATCTGGGATTGAGCTAATTCGTGAAACATAAATACATTTATTTTGTAAATTATTTATATCATCAACATTTTCATTTAATTGTTTTCTAGAAAATATTTTATAATTTTTTAAATTTTCAGGATAAATTTCATCTGTTGTATTACTAGAAAAACTTATATCTTTTGGATCAATAAAATCCCAGCTCTCAAAATGATTGCCATTTTCATCTTCACCTCTTTTAGATACAACTAATCCTAATTTATGTGAGATGTAAGATACTCCTATTTTTTGGTGACATCCTCCTCCATAATTTTTTAAAATATTTCTTTCTTGAATAACATTCGAATAATCTTTGGAAAAATTAATATCATTTAAAATTTCGTTAAGTTTATTATCTTTAATTCTTGTTTCAATCGCTAGAGCTCCTTGTCCGGGAGAACAAGGGTTTATAGACAATGGTAAAACACACCAAAGACATTCGTTAATATATTCTTTTAGAGTTGTTTTTAATTCATTAAATTCAGAATAATTATTTAAAAGTAATCTATCAATTGCTGCCTTAGCAACAATGAAACCATCACTATTAGGATCTTCCAAAAATTTTTTAAATCTAGTAGGTATGTTACCTCTTATATTTTCAAAGCAAACTTCATCAAACTTTTGTGGAAGATAATTTTCAATAAAATTTTCTAAATTATATTGTCTTCGAGGCGATGAGCAAAGAATAGTAATTTTCTTACTAACTAATTTTATGTTTTTTTTTAAGAATAATATATCTCGTTTATCAGCACGTTTTAATGTAGCAGCAATTTTAGTTTTCTCACCAACTTCAATTGGAAGATCCTTCCAAGAGTGGACAATTAAATCACATTTATTATTTATTAATTCATCTCTTAAATCATTAGTAAAAACACCTTCTGTTGGCATTTCAGAAAGAGGGGTCTTTAGATCTTTATCTCCAGAGGTACTTCTCGTTAAAAATTCTATTTCTACAAAAGGATGTTTTGATTGCAAATAATCGGAAAACTCACGTGCTTGAATAATTGCTAAGTCACTTTTTCTCGATAAAACTCTAATTTTCATGGATTATATTTATTTAGATAGCACTATATAATAAAATTAGTAATGGTTGAATTTAAAGGTACAAAATCTTCGTGGGGCTTGGTTGCAAAACTTTTTCATTGGTCATTAGCACTTCTTCTTTTTTGGCAAGTTGCAACAGGGATTAGCCTTCATAATATGGAATTTTCTCCTCTTAAAATGGGTTTTATTATTACTCATAAATTTTTTGGCACCTTAGTCTTTAGTTTAGTTGTACTTAGATTAATGTGGAAATACATATTTAATACTCATCCGAAATATGAAAATATTCCTTTATTTCATAAATTGGTTTCGAATTTAGTCCATTTTGTACTTTATGGTTTAGTTATTCTTATTCCTATTCAAGGTACCTTTATGACATGGCTTGGAGGAGAAGATGTCCATCTCTTGGGATTAATTAAAATACCACCTTTAATCGAAGAGAACTTTTTTCTATACCCTCAAGCTCTAGCTATACACTACTACTCAGCACTTATATTAACAGCTCTTTTTTCACTTCATATTGCAGCGGCATTGTATCATCGATTCATGATTAAAGATAAATATGGTGTCTGGAAGAGAATGTCTTTTAGTAGACATAAGGTGTGACAATTCATTCAATTAAAGACTTACAATTAAACATTGTCTAAGTTATCTAATAAAAATGCAATATAAAAATTTCTTTAAATCTGAATTAAAAAATTTAAAAGATCAGGGTCTTTATAGGGACTTTAGAAACATAGACAGACCTATAAAAAGTTTTCCAAATGCACTGAACATGAGTCAGCACCCAGAAGTCGTAAATGAAATTGTAAAAACACTACTTGAATATGGATCAGGTTCAGGTGGAACAAGAAATATTTCTGGTACATCAACCTATCATACTGAACTTGAAAAAAAACTGGCAAATGTTCATAATAAAGAGGCGGCATTAGTTTTTGCTTCTGCTTATACAGCAAACCAATCTACTTTATGGACTTTAGGAAAAAAAATTAAAGATATTGAGATATTTTCTGATGAATTAAATCACGCATCTTTAATACAAGGTATTAAGAATAGTGGAGCTAAGTGTCATATATTTAAACACAATGACATTGATCATTTAGAACAGTTACTAAAAGAGTCAAATGTAGATAATCCTAAGTTAATCGTTTTTGAAAGTTTATACTCTATGGAAGGTATAAGATCGCCTATAGTTAAAATTGTAGAGTTAGCAAAAAAATATAAATGTATGACATATCTGGATGAAGTTCATTCAGTTGGACTTTACGGTGAAGAAGGTAAAGGTATTGCAGTAGAAATGGGAGTTGAAGATAAAATAGATATTATTAATGGAACTTTAGCAAAAGCATATGGTCAAATGGGAGGTTATATTGCAGCTAGCTCAGAAATAATTGACTACATTAGAAGTTTCGCTCCAGGTTTTATTTTTACAACTTCAATCTGCCCATCAATTGCTGCAGGAGCAGCTAAAGCAATAGATATTGTTTCTCTGGCAGAACAACTAAGAATAAGAATAAAAGAAAATGCAGCTTTAATAAGAGAAAATTTAGATTCCTTAGCAATCCCTTATTTGGATACAAATTCTCATATTGTAGCAGTATTAATTAATGATCCTTTTTTATGCAAAAAAGTGTCTAAAGATTTAATTGATGATCATGGTATTTATGCACAACCAATTTTTTACCCAACTGTACCAAAAGGTTTAGAAAGACTAAGAATAACTGTTACCCCAAAACATAGAAAAGAGCATATCGAAAAAATGATTAAGGCACTTGATACAGTTTGGTCTAAAAATAATTTACCAAGAAAAAATATTAATAAAGTTACAGCAAATATTTAAGTTTTAATATTGATATCAATCTGCCTAGCAGCAAAACCATAATAAACTACAGCTAAAGTTATTATGAAACCTCCAATTATTACAGTTGTACTTGGTACTTCATTAATTCCAAAAATAGGAAGCCAAACCCACAGAACTCCTCCAACAACTTCCATTAAAGATAAAAGTGCTAGCTCAGCTGAGGGTAAGTATTTTGCTCCAAGACTGTAAAGTATTAAGCCGGCTGCAACAATTATTCCATGAAGTATACTCAAATAACTATTTATTTCAGGCATCAGAATAAAAGGTTCAAAAGAGAAGCCTAAAATAAAGAACGCAAATATTGTACAAAATAGTCCCGCTAAAACAACTGTTGTGAATTTTGGTGTTTCAGGTTTCCATCTTATTGTTACCGTGTATAATGCAAAACCAGTTGCAGAAATAAATCCTATTATTGCACCTAAAGCAGTTCCAGAAATACTGTCATTTATAATCATTACGCACACACCTATAAATGCTACAACCATTGCAATTAATGTTGATCTTTTTAGTATTTCGCCAAGAACAAAATAACCAACAATGGCTGCAATAAAAGGCATCGCTGCTAACATAAATAATGTTACGGCAGCCGTAGTCATAGTAATAGAAAAAATGAACCCAGTAAAAGCTGTTGCTAGAAATAAACCTCCAAGTATAGATGGTATTCCTATTTTGAGAAAATTTTTATAAAAAGCAAATCCTTCCCGAAAAAATAAATATATAAGAAGTATAATTGAAATAGTTAAGCCTCTATAAAATAAATATTGAAAAACATATTGATGACCATCCACCATATATCTAACAGTCAACGCTCCAAAACTCCAAAAAATTCCAGCAAGAAAAACTACACTAAAGGCATATAGATAAGAATTTTGACTCATTGTTTAAAGGTCAAATCATTAAATTTGATAAAAGTAAATTAATATTTTAGTTATTTATTTGAATACCAGTTTCTTTACTTCCTGAGATCTTAAAATTAACTTTATTATCATCATTTTTTTGTATTTCAGATACGTCTGACATTTTGCAACTGGCAATAAAAAGAAATAAAATAATTATTGGCAACTGCCTATAGAACCAAGAGCACATTTTTTACCATCTATCCATATAGCATTTGACAAATTTGCTTCATCAAACATTGCACCTGAAATATTAGCACCAAGTAGATTTGCCTCATATAGATTTGCACCTTTAAAAGTCGCTCCAAAGAGATTAGATCCCTCAAAGTTTACTTTTGCAAGGTTTGCATTATCAAAGTTAGCATTATTACAATTAGCTCCCTGTAAATTTGATGCATATAAATTTGAATTACTGAAATTTGAGAAGATAAAATTACCAATAGATAAATTTGAATTATTAAGTTGAGATTTTTCAAAATTAGATAAAGATAAATTAACTCCTGACATTTGAGAATTTGCCAAACCAGTACCAGAAAGATCGAGATTTTCTACAAAATTACAATTAGTCCAATCCACCTCATTTGCTGGTTGATCACTGCATGCAGCAAATACAGAATATGAGCTAAAGAAACTTAAGACAAATAAAATTAAAAATCTCATATTTAATTTTTATGATCAGTTTATGTTAAATTTAAGGCAAATTAGCGTGAAGTGAGTTTTAATTCAATCCTTCTATTCTGTTGTAGATCACTCTCAGTTTCTCCATTACTGATAGGATAAAACTCTCCATATCCTGCAGATGCTAATCTATTTGGTGGAAAACCAAGATCAAGAAGAAGTTTTAAAACTGTATTAGCTCTAGCTGAAGATAATTCCCAGTTAGAAGGATATCTAATTGTTTGTATAGGTTTTTTATCGGTGTGTCCTTCTACCATGATAATCCAGTCAATATCTGAAGGAATATCATTAGTAGTCTCTTTTAAAGTAAGACCAATTTCACTTAACTTTTCTTTACCAGATAGTTGTAAATCTGCTGAAGCAGAATCAAATAATAGCTCTGATTCAAAAATAAATCTATCTCCTACAATTTTAATGTCTTTTCTATCACCTAAAATAGATTGTAATTTTCCAAAAAACTCAGATCTATATTTTTGAAGTTCAAATACTTTTGATGTAAGGGCTTTATTTAACTTTTCACCTAGTACCTCTATTTCTAAATCTTTAATCAAAGCCTGACTTTCACTAGCTTCTAAAGCACTATTAAGTAAAGCAATTTCTTTTTGCAGAGTGTCAATTTGATTAGAAAGAATTTCTACCTGTTCTAATGTTTTTGAAGATTGTATTTCCATATTTTTAATTTCTTCAAGCGATGTTTCTTTTTGTGTTTGATTTTCTTGCTCTAATAATGCAATTTGATTTTGAAGTAGCTCAAGTTTATCAAGTTGTTGTTTTTGTTTATCTTCAGACAAAGAGAGTACATTATTCAGTTCAGATATTTTTCCTCGCAAATTAAAAATTGTGCTATCTTTCTGAATTAAATCTTTATTTAATCTTGCTAATTCTTCATTTTTAAACCTAATTGCATCAAGTTGTTCATTAAGTGATGCATCTTTTAAGCCCAGACTATCATTAATTTCTAAAAGATCATTCATTAGTTCTTGATATTGGGATATTTGACTTTGTAATTCTTCATCCCTTAATGAAAGTTCAACATTCGTCTTTTCTAATTCATCATTTAAACTTAGAAGTTTTTCATTTTGATTTTGTAATTCTTCATCTCTTAATGATAGTTCGATGTTTGTTTTTTCCAATTCATCATTTAAATTTAAGAGTTGTTCATTTTTATTTTTAATTGCAAGTAACTGCTCTTCAATTCCTCCTTCCTCTAAACCCAGACTTTCGTTAATGGCCATTAAATTTTCATTCTTCTTATTTAATTCTGCTATTGTAGATTTGAGAGATTTTTCACTTTCAAGTAGTTTAAAATTAGCATTATCTAATTCTTGATTAAGTATTTTTAGTTGATCAATTCTTGTTGCAAGTGCTTTATTAATTCGTTCTCCAAGTCCCTCGGTTTCAAGTAAAGTAATTTCTTGTCCTTCATAAGTTTCTAATGCATTTGCAACTATTCTCAGTTCTTTTAAAAGACTACTAATTTGCTCGGATAAAGCTATTATATTTTGTTCCTGAACAAATATTTCTGATCGTTTTTTTGCAACATCAGTTTGTAATTGCTCACTTAATAATTGCTCACTTTGTAAATTTAATTCTGTATCTTCAAGTTTTTTCTCAGTTTCAGAAAGAGTTGAAAGAGCTTCTTCTTTATCTTTAGTTTCAATAACAAGTATTTTAGATAATTCATTTATTTGTGTTCTTAAATCTTGAAGCGCCTTATCTCGGCCAGATATAGCATCACTCAGATATATTTGCGAAACAGTAAAAACCATTAGCACAAATATGATTACTATTAAAAGAGTAGCTAGAACATCGACAAAACCGGGCCAAATATTTGTTGTATCAGCAAGTCTATTTCTTAAAGACCTAGTAGACATTATTATTTTTTAATTTTCTTTAGTTCTTTTTCAATTTTCTGAAAATATTCTTTAACTTTTTTTGCTTCTAATATTCCATTTTTGCTTAAAGCTTCTGTAAGGTTCATTAGTGTAGATTGTTAAAAGCATTTAGGAGGTTTTCTAAGTTATCATAGATTTTTTGAATTGCTTCACCTGTAGGCTTATCTTCTAATTTAGAAAAGTCTGGAGAAGAATTGCTATTAAGGATTTTTTCAAAGTATTGACTAAATTTATTTTGAGCTTGTCCAAGATTTAAATCAAGTAATCCTAATATTAAAGAGCCAGCTAAACCTAATAAAGAACTGCTAAATGCAATACTCATTCCTTCAAGTGGAGCATTTAATCCATCTTTAAGAGAATTAAAAAAACCTGCAACATTTGTATCATCTATACCTAGGCCACTAATAACATTGCCAACAGATCCAATGGTTTTTAGAAGTCCCCAGAAAGTTCCAAGGAGTCCTAAAAAGACTAGCAAGCCTACCAGGTAACGAGAAGTTTCTCTTATGCTTATCAAAGTCATATCAGAATTCTCTATCAATCTATTTATTGATGAACTTTTAAAAACAAATTTTCCGTCAAGATTTTTTAATTCAAGAGAAATATTTTTGTCTTGCCCTCTTAAATTAGAGAATGCTTCTATAGAATTTGTAATATTAAAGTTCGAGAAAGATATATATTTGTAATTTAAGTTAATGAGATGAAAAAAATTAAATACAATTCCAGTTAACAGGGCTAATAAAATTATAATGTTAATGAAGATATTTGATAAAAAAGCATTTTGTAAAACTGGATATAATAAAACAACAATAACAAAGACAGCTACTAAAAAAATTGATGCTCTTATTATATAATTATTTAAGGATAGCGCCATAAACGAAAGATTATATTACCTGTCTTGGAAATTCAATAAATATAAACTGTTTAGTTGTAGATATAATTTCTTGTGAGAGGCAAATTGTTAATATTTTTTGCAATTTGTATTTGGAAAACAACATTACCCATATTTACAAAGGAATACTTACTTGCTAATAGATAAAATTCCCACATTCTAAAAAAACGCTGATCAAACATATTTATAATTTTATCTTTATTTTCAATAACATTTTGATACCATTTGGAAAGTGTGTGAGCGTAATGTAGTCTTAATACTTCAACATCTGTAACATTTATATTAAGTTTTTGTGTTGCATTCATTACTTCAGATAATGATGGAATATAACCACCAGGAAAAATGTATTTTCTTATCCAAGGACTTGTAGCAGTTGGTTTACCCCTTTGACCAATTGTATGCAAAAGAAAAACACCATTTTCTTTCAGAATATCATTAGCTTTACTTAAATAAGTTTTGAAGTATTTAACACCAACATGCTCAAACATACCAACTGATACTATGCGATCATATTTTTCGGTCTCATTTCTATAATCTTGTAGTGCAAAAGAAACTTTATCAGCCAAACCTTCTTTTTGTGCTCGCTCAGATGCAGTTTTAAATTGATTTTCTGAAAGTGTAATTCCTTTAACTTTGGCGCCAGTAGATTTAGCTATTTCAATTGCCATTCCTCCCCAACCACACCCAATATCAAGAACATCCATATTTTCTGTAATTTGAAGTTTTTTAATTATATGTTGTTTTTTATCTTTCTGCGCTTGATCCAAACTCATATTGGGATTGTGAAAATATGCGCAAGAATATTGCATATCCTGATCAAGAAATAATTTATATAAATCCTCATTTATATCGTAGTGGTGTGCTACATTTTTTTTTGAATTTACAAGCTGATTAATCTGCTGAAATGGCATAAAAATAGAAGATAAATATTCATAAAATTTATAAAACTTATTGTTAGAAATAAAGTCATCGTAACAATTAGTTATTAAATTAAGAAAGTCTTCTATAGTGCCTTTTTCAATAACTAACTCCTCATTCATATATGCTTCACCTATATGAAGATTAGGGTTTAAGAATAGTTTTCTTTCAATAGATTTGTTTTTTAATCTTATACAAACGTGTGGATTTGAATTTCCAAATTTATAAATCTTGTCATTAGAATCTATGATTTCTAATGTTCCATCAAAGTTAAGTTTTTTCAGTACACTGAATAACATGTTTTTTTATTTTAAGAAAAACGTCTCTTATGTCAATAACTCTAAATTATTAACATTTGATGAGAAAATAATTTGTAGAGATTGACTTAAGCAGCAATGCGACGATTTTTTTGAGCTTCTTTTTCTTTTTTAAGCTCTTTTTCGTCAATATACGCAACATCACAGTGACTCTGACAATAAGGCTTCCCAGCAACGGTATCAGCTTCACAAAAATGAAAATCTTTCTCTTGTGGATCTCCAATTGGCCATTGGCAACTTGAGAAACTGTGCATCACACTGTTTTGTTTAAAATAGTTTTTTAATATAGACATAATAATTTTATTAATTTCGAGGTAGTTTATATTTATGAAAAAACCAGTATTCAACATTAAATATAAAAAAGTTGTTAATTATCAATATGTTAGTATCTTAATCTTTTTGACCTACTATATGTTGATACATAATTTATAAGAAAAACGAATCGGTTTATCGAAAAAATAAAATTATAAACAATAGTGCCAAAAAAAACAGATAGGATTTGATTATAAAACTTTTAGTTAATTTGGATTTAGGAGGTTTTCTCAAATATATAAAGAAAACAATAGTACTCCAAAATAATAAAAGTATTACCCAGCCTGTTAAAAATGCGTAATAAAAATCGACAGACATAAGTTCCCTAAAGAATTAATCTATATAGCGCAGTGTAAACCTGTTTTTTGGATATATTTTTGATGATATTCTTCAGCTTTATAGAATTCCTTAGCTTCTGATATTTCAGTAACAATATTTAATCCTGCACTTTTAGCATATTCATTTTTAGAATGAATAGATTTATTTTTTTGATCTTCGTTATAATAATATATCGCTGATCTATATTGTGTTCCAATGTCGGGACCTTGTCTATTTAAAGTGGTAGGATCATGACACTTCCAGAAAACCATCAAAAGATCTTCATAAGATATTTTAGAATTATCAAATTCAACTAAAACAACCTCAGTATGATTTGTATTTCCTTGGCAAACACTTTCATAAGAAGGGTTAATAGTATCGCCTCCAGAATAACCAACTAAGGTATTTATTACACCTGGAGTTTTACAAAATGTTTCTTCCACACCCCAGAAACAACCTGCACCAAATAATGCTTTTTCCATATTTATAAATATATATGTAATATAAAATATATCAATTTTTATGAGCCCAAAATTTAAAATTTTAGATAAAAAGAATATTCACGACGGTTTCTTTAAAATGAATGAAGTTACTCTTAAATACAAAAAATATAATGGAGATTGGAGTAATGAAATAAAAAGGGAGTTATTTGGTGGTGCACAAGTATCTGCAGTCTTACCATATGACCCTATAAATAAAAAAATCGTTTTAATTCAACAGTTCAGACCAGGGACAATTTCTAAAGATAATCAAAATTATCTAGATGAAATAGTTGCTGGAATAATTGACTCTGGTGAAACTCCAGAAGATACTGCAAAGAGAGAATGCTTGGAAGAAACTGGATGTGAAGTAAGTAATCTTACATCTATACAAGGTTACTTTCCTGCCCCAGGATCATCTGAATCTTTTTATAATCTTTTTTTAGGCGAGGTAATTGCTCCAGATAAAGAAATTATAAGAGGTCTAGAGAATGAAAATGAGGATATATTAGTTAAAAGTTATAGTTTTGATGAAGTAAAAATAAAAATGAATAAAAAAGAAATTTTAAATGGGCTTACACTTATAGCATTACAGTGGTTTTTTTTAAATATTGAACGAACCTAAGTTCCTATACCTCTTTCATAAGGTTGAACTAATTCTTTACATATTAAGTTCATATCTAAAGTCTCAACATTTTTATCTATAGTTTGATATTCCTGA
>LUMN01000064.1_pt1 | contig 25406 bp, 27 predicted proteins | sample 729991 | NCBI WGS metagenome assembly LUMN01 (sample SAMN03860262, study PRJNA289734) | marine metagenome | biome: seawater column; feature: ocean; material: water; isolation source: Red Sea water column Station 22 - depth 25m | place: Saudi Arabia: Red Sea | collected 2011-10-15 | depth 25 m
TTGCTTTAGGAATTTTATTTAAAATAAATGCGCATGCTCACACTGATCATTATAAAAATATTAAATCGATTGAAATGGAAATATTTAAAGACAATAAATATATAGGGTTTAGTAAATTTTTTTTTAATAAAACTCAAAAAAAATTTGAAGTAACAAATACCACAAAATTTAAAGTTAAACTTATGGGTATACCAGTTTTCTCAGTTATTAGTGAAGGTTTGGAAATATACGAAAATGATCAATTAATTTATTTTAAATCAGATACAGTACAAAATGATAAAAAAAAATTTGTGGAAGTATTTTTTGATGAAGAAAATAAAAATTTTAAGATTAATGGATCTTCATATAAAGGAACTGGAAATTTAGAGAATATAATTGGTAATTGGTGGAATCATAGATTATTACAATCAGATACTCAAATTAGTCCACTTTCTGGAAGTATCAAAAAACAGTCAGTAGAATTTCTAAAAAAAGAAAAAATTACACTTTATGAAAATGAAATTAATGTTGAAAAATTTAGACTTAAATCTACTGATGAAAGTCTTCCAAAAGATAAGAGACTAGATTTTGAAATTTGGTACGATAAAAAAAGAGCAATGATAGTTAAAATTCGATATAAAAGATTAGGTACTTGGGAGTACAGACTAAAAAAAGTTAATTAGTAATTTTTTTATATAAATCACTGGCGCTTATCCATCCATTTTCATAACGAGGGCCTCCGAACCAATCACCACAAATCCCAACTTTCAAAGATTTACTCCATAAAGATTGAATATTTAAGTTTTTTTTGTTTGCAGAATATTTCCAACCATGGATATTTGAAAAATATATTTTATTGATATTTATCTTGGATAGTTTTTTAAATCTATTGATCAAAAAATTCGTAAATTTTTTTTTATTATTTCTATAATTTAAAATATTTCTATTAGCCCATTTAAATGTGCTTTGAATTGTCCAAAGATCGTATTTGTACTTAAACCTTTTTTTGCTATTTTCTTTAGCTGCCCACCCTATTACTTCATCATTAAATAAGAAACTTGAAAAATTATTTTTAATTTTATTTGTTACAGTCATAACTGTGATATTTGCCTCCATTTTTACTTTTTTATTCTTGAAGAAATTAGGAAGAAATTTTTTTAATAGTTTTTTTGATTGTGCAAAAGGAATTGATATTACTAATATTTCATAATATTTAACATCACCATTTAAAAAACTTAATTTCCAATTTTTTCTTATCCTCTCAATTTTAAATAGCTCATATCCAAAAATACAATTAATATTTTTTAATAAATATTTTGATATTGCATTATTTCCTTTTGCTCCAATAAGTTTGGTATGTTTTTTATTCTCTAAAACTTTACTGTGATCAAAATTATGTGGACCCTGCCATTTTTTTAAAACTCTTTTTTTTTGTAATCCAGAACAAAATTTTTTAAATTTGCTCGTTTTTGGAGAGATATATTGTAGCCCGTGATCAAAACCTAGTTTGTTTAAATACCTTCTATGAGAGCTTCTGCCGCCAATTCCTTTTGCTTTTTCATAAACATCGACTTTATATTTTTTAGATAACAAATTAGCAACTGTTGAACCAGAAATCCCACTACCAATTACGCAAATACTTTTCACCTTCCAGCTACAATCATACCCTCAACTAAAAGAGTTGGTGCATTAGTAGAGTATTTAAATTCTAGATCATTAGCCAAAGTAATATTTTTAAACATGTCCTTAAAATTTCCTGCAATTGTAATTTCACTTACAGGATATATAAATTCACCATTTTCAACCATAAAACCATTTGCTCCAACAGAATAATCCCCTGTTACAAGGTTTGTGCCATGTCCAATTGTTTCTGTAATGTATAAATTTTTTTTACTTGATTTAAGTAGTGTTTCAAGAGGCATACTCCCATTTTCAAAATATAAGTTGCTTGTACCACCGCATCTACCATTTGATTTCAAATTTAATTTTTTTCCGTAATAAGTATCTACTAAATAACTTTTTAATACACCGTTTTCGATTAATTTAAGATTGTTAGTTTCTACTCCTTCGCTATCGAAATTTTTAGAGCCAAGTCCTTTTTTTATTTTTGGATCATCTATAACATTTAGAGATTTAGGAAAAATTTCTTCACCAATTTTATTCTTTAAAAATGAGGTTCCTCTTGAAATAGCCCCTGCAGATATTGCGCTAGATAAAACATTCAAAATACCTTTCGAAATTTTTTTATCAAATACAATACCTATTTTCTCACTTTTTATTTTCTTAGGATCTAATTTTTTTATCGTATTTGCTGCAGCACTTTCACCTATATTTTTAGGGTTAATTAAATCAGAAAAATGTCTTTTAGTAGTAAAGTCATAATCTCTCTCCATTTGGCTATCTTTTTTAGCAACCGCTACACAACTAATATTAAAGTTTGAAGTTTTATATCCATTTATAAAACCATTGCTATTTGCTAAAACAAAATTTGACTTATTTTCAGTAAAGTCTGTTTCAGTGTTAATAATTTTAGTTTCTTTTGATGCAGCTTCCTCGGCTTCTTTTAAAATGTCTATTTTTTTATTATTTGGAACATGAAATTCATCATAAAGATCCAAACTTTCAAAATTTTTTGCCATTAATTCCTTGTCAGGTAATGAATTAAATTCGTCATCAGGAGTTATTTTTGCTGTCTCAATGCATCTTTCTGTAAGTATTTTAATATTATCTTTTGATAAATTTGAGGATGAGATAGTTGATTTTTTTTTGTTTATATAAGTCGTAATGCCTATAGCAAAACTATCAGATCTGTTTGATTCATCTAATTGTTTATTTCTTAAATTTACTGTTTCTGAGATGGAATGAACAACCTCAACATTTACATCTGTGGCGCCGAGCTTTTTTGAATACTCAATTGTTTGACTTGCAATACTATTTAAATACTCTTGATCTTTGACCATTTGTTAAAGTTGTGTTCCACCGACCGTCATTTTATTTATTAAAATAGATGGTTGAGCGACTCCTACAGGAACACCTTGTCCAGCTTTTCCACATGTGCCAATTCCAGGATCTAGTTTCATATCGTTCCCAACCATTGAAACTTCTTTTAAAATTGATGGACCGTCACCAATTAGTGTAGCGCCTTTGATTGGAGAGCCTATTTTTCCATTATTAATTTCATAAGCTTCAGTGCAATTAAAAACAAATTTTCCTGAGGTAATATCGACTTGTCCTCCTCCAAAACTCACTGCAAATATACCTTTATCAACTGATCTTATCATTTCGTCTTGTGAATATTTTCCACTTAACATCATTGTATTTCTCATTCTTGGTAATACGACATGTTTATAACTTTCTCTTCGACCACTACCTGTAGATTTCGTATTCATAAGCCTTGCATTTAGCCTATCTTGCATAAAGTTTTTAAGTATTCCGTTTTCAATTAACACAGTGTTCTCTGTTGGTGTGCCTTCGTCATCAATGGTTAAACTTCCTCTTCGAAGATTTAAAGTACCATCATCTACTATTGTTACTCCCTCACTAGCAACTCTTTGGCCCATCAAATTATGAAATGCTGAAGTTTTCTTTCTGTTAAAATCTCCCTCTAAACCATGTCCAATTGCTTCATGAATTAGTATCGCTGGCCAACCTGGTCCTAAAACGACTTTCATTTCTCCAGCAGGAGCTGGTTTGCTTTTAAGATTTACATCAGCAATTCTAAAAGCTTCGTCGCAAACATGTTTCCAGTTTTCATTTTTTAAATATTCATCATAGGACTGTCTTCCACCAATACCATAAACACCAGTTTCTTTTTTTCCATTTTTTTCTAATACTACTGAAACATTAAATCTAACCAGCGGTCTTACATCTTTTAAAACCTCAGAATTTGATCGTATAATTTCGATTTCCTTGTGTTCACCTAAAAAACTGGCTGTTACCTGGCTAACAATATCGCCTTTGGATCTAATGTAATTATTTACCTCATTTAAAATTTTTATTTTTGAATTTTGTGATTTTTCCTCAATTGGATTTAGATCTTCATAATATTTTTTATTTGATTTGGGAATTTCATGATTGTAGGTACCCTTTTTCGATTTAAGTGTATCTTTAAGATTTTCACTTGATTTTAAAATAGAGTCTTTTGAAATATCATTAGAATGAGAATAAGCTACAACTTCTCCTGTAATTGCCCTAAAACCATAGCCTAAGTCAGAGCTATAGCTTGAGTTTTTAATTTTGTTATCGTCTAATAAGATTGATTCTGATTTCGAATTTTCAAGGTATAACTCCCCGTCATCACAATTATTTAGTGTATCTGATACGATACTCTCTGCTTTAATGTTATCTAAGTCGCTATTTTTGAAGAAATTTGACATTGAGTTAATGTAGTTGCCATAATTAATATTTCAACAGTCGTTTTATCACATTAAGAAAAATTAAAAAAATCATTATAAATTTAATTGATGAAAGTTTATTTTAATAATTCTTGTAGTATTTGTAGAGCAGAAATTAACCTTTATAAAAAAGAAAATATTAGTGAGTTAAACTGGATAGATATAACTAAAAATAAAGAAGCAGAAGATGAAACAAATAAATCTGATAAAGAGCTTTTAAGAAGGTTACATGTAGAAAAAGAAGGAAGAATTTATGTTGGCGTTGATGCTTTTTTATTAGTCTGGAAAGAAATCCCAAAATACAAAATTTTATACAAATTTTTTAAATTACCAATTGTTTACCATTTTTTTTATATAGGTTATGAAATTGTTGCTTTTTTCTTATATTTAAAAAATAGAAAACAACTAAAAAACTAACCAGTTATTTTTATAAGTATGTCGCCCATCAATGACATAAAAAAGATAAATGCTAAAAAAACAATAAAGTACATAGTTGTAATTACACTGTTTCTTTTCCGTCTCAATAGGACAAACTCCCTATCATCTAAAATTGAAATATCCCTCTCGCCTACCACATGATGGTCATAACTATATCTCCAAATGGACTCGCCAAATCTTTTATCTAATTTGTTAAAGTATCTAATCCATGAGGCTACCCAGCTGAATAGTAAAAAAAGTATAAATAAGATCAAAGAAGTTGTTAACATTTTAAAATTTATTATATAATTTTAAAATATTTATGTCTATTTGGGGAAGTTTAATAGGTGGAATGATTGGTTTTTCACTAGGAGGACCTTTTGGTATGCTGTTAGGTTCCTTGATCGGTGGAAAGATATCTAGAGCAAAAGGCTCAATAAATAATTCTTTTGCACAACCACAACAAATCTTTGCACTGTCTTTAATTGTTCTCTCTGCAAAATTAAGTAAAGCAGATGGACAAGTTAGTAAAGAAGAGTTAATTGCAGTTAAAGATAAACTTAAAATTCCTGAAAATGAAATAGATCAAGTTGGAAAAATTTTTAATAAAGCAAAAAATGAGTCTACTGGGTATAAGCCATATGCAGAACAAATTGCTCAAATTTATAGAGGAAATTTAAACGTACTTGAGGAGGTTATAAATATTTTATTCTACATAGCTGAAGCTGACGGTAACATAAGTCAAGCCGAGTTGGTTATGATAGAGGATATTGCAAGAATATTTGGCCTCAGTGAAAGTCAATTTAATAGTTTGAAGGAAAGCAGAAAGTCATCTGATAAGCTAAACCCTTATATAGTGCTTGAAAGTAATCCTGATGATAGCCTAACGGAAATAAGAAAAAGATATATTAAACTAAGTAAAGAACACCATCCTGATTTGCTTTTAAGCAAAGGTGTTCCTCCTGAAGTTATAGAAGAAAGTAAAAAGAAAATGAGATCTATAAATTCTGCTTGGGACCAAGTTCAAAAATTAAAAAACTAGTTACTAAAACTGCTCAGATTCTGTTGAGCCTTCCATTGCAGTTGTTGAGCTTTTTCCAGAACTTATCGTGTTAGATACTGCATCAAAATATGATGTTCCTACTTCTCTTTGATGTTTAACGCTAGTATAACCATCTTTTTCTCTAGCAAACTCATGCTCTTGAATTTCGGAATAAGCGCTCATCCCTTTTGATTTATATTTTTCTGCAAGCTCAAATATTGCAATATTCTGAGTATGAAAACCTGCTAAAGTTATGAATTGAAATTTATAACCCATTTTTCCAATTTCTTGTTGGAAAGATGCAATTTCATCATCTGACAAATGTTTTTTCCAATTAAATGATGGTGAACAGTTGTAGGCTAATAATTTACCTGGAAATTTTTCGTGAATAGCATCAGCAAATTTTTTTGCTTCTTTTAAATTTGGCGTTGCTGTTTCACACCAAATAAGATCTGCATATGGCGCATAAGCTAGACCTCTAGAAATAGCTTGCTCAATTCCATCCTTTACGTAATAAAAACCTTCAGGTGATCTCTCGCCTGTTAAAAATGGTTTATCATTTTCATCAAAATCATTTGTGATTAATTTAGCAGCATTGGCATCTGTTCTTGCAAGTATAATGAGAGGAACATCAGCAATATCAGCTGCCAACCTCGCTGCTTTCAGGTTTCTAACCATTGTGCCAGTTGGGACTAAAACTTTACCGCCCATATGACCACATTTTTTTTCACTAGCTAGCTGGTCTTCAAAATGAACACCTGCTGCACCTGCCTTAATGAATTTTTTTGTTAATTCAAATACGTTTAATGGACCGCCAAATCCTGCTTCTCCATCAGCAATTATTGGCAACATATAATCAATAGAATTTTCTTTTTTCATATCTCCATCAGTCAACTCCATATGCTGAATTTGATCAGCTCTTATCAATGAGTTATTCATTGCTTCCACAAGTTTTGGCGCACTATCATAGGGATAAAGTGATTGGTCTGGATACATTTCTCCAGCACTATTTGCGTCTGCCGCAACCTGCCATCCACTTAAGTAAATTGCTTTTAATCCTGCCTTTGCATGTTGAACAGCTTGATTTCCTGATAGCGAGCCTAATGTATTTACATATTTTTCAGAATTAAGTAATTTCCAGAGTTTTTGTGACTGATTTTTACAGAGAGAGTATTCAATTTTGAGCGATCCCTTTAATCTTTCTACTTCTTCTGGAGTATAATCTCTTTTAATGCCGGCAAATCTTTTTAAATCGTAAGAAACATTCTCTGCGCTCATTTTTTCCTGTTCTGTAAAGGTTGTTTATTTTTGAAATTGAATAAAAGTAAAAAGATCTAATTGTTTTCGTTAATAGGCTTTATTAACTGATCTAATCCACTTGAACCCCAATCGCAATGATCGTCTCGCATATAAACTCCTCTGCTATTGTGTTGGTCCAAATCTTCTTTACTAATAATTTGTGCTTCAATTTCGTTGTTTTTAATCTTGTCTTTGTCCATGTAAATCTTATAATTTACAATATTTACAAATTCCATAAAAAACGTTATATAATAAGGTAAATAAAGGAAATTTTTTGTAAAAATAAATTTACAAAATTTACAAATAGTAAATGAGTCAATTAGATTTTAAATTAGGGCCAAAAATCAAAGCTTTTAGAAGACAAATTGGTTTACAAGCTAATAAACTTGCCAACCAATTGAATATCTCACCTAGCTATTTAGCATTAATTGAAGGTGGAAAAAGAAAAATTGATGGCGATCTATTAATTAAAATATGTGATGAATTAAAAATTAATATCTCTGATCTGACCTCTAAATCAGATGTTAATATGATCAATACAATATCTGAACTTTTGGATGATCAACTTTTTGAAGACTTAGATATATTAGGTCCAGAAGTTAAAGACTTAGCCAGTAGTAATCCGAAAATTGGAAAGGCTTTGATCAGGCTCGGTGATATTTTAAAAAAAAAGGATCACGAACTTGTAAACAAAATAGAAAAACTTTCAGGTAAAATAGTTGACAGTAGAAAAAATTCTTTTCCTGGTGAAGTAATCTCTGATTTTCTTCAGGAAAACAAAAATTATTTTTCTAAACTTGAAAATTTTGCAAATGAAATATTCGAAAAAATAAAACAAAATAATAGAACAAGATATATCGCTTTATGTGAATTTTTAAAAACAGAGTACGGTATCACAGTAAAGGATATTATTCCAGAGGAAGGTAAGCCATTTTCCAAAATCTATAATAAAAAAAATAAAGAGCTTTATTTGTCAGATTACTTATCTTTGGAAACAAAAAAGCTTCATGCAGCTGCACAAATCGCACAAGAGGGAGCAGAAGATTTAATTAACGAGTATTTAGAAACATTTAATTTTCCATCTGAGGAATCAAAAAAATTATCAAAAGTTGCTTTATTAAATTATTGCGGTGCAGCAATTTTAATGCCTTACAATTTATTTCACTCAGAGTGTAAAAAACTAAAATACGATTTAGAACTTTTACAAAATACATTTGCAACTTCATTTGAACAAGTTACACATAGAGTTACATGTTTAAATGATCCAAAAAAACCTGGGGTACCGTTTCATTTTTTGAGAGTTGATGTTGCTGGTAATATTTCAAAAAGATTTTCATTATCTGGTATTGAAATACCAAGATATGGCGGTGCTTGTCCTCGTTGGAATGTTTATTCAGCTTTTTCAAGGCCTGGGGTAATTCAAGCTGCTGTAAGTAAAATGACTAATGGAGAAAAATATGTTTGTATTGCACGCACTGTGGAAAAAGGAATTGGAAGATATGGCCAGAAGAAAAGTATGCTTTCTATTGGTTTAGGGTGCGAAGCTAAATATGCTAAAGATTTTGTATATACAGAAAATTTAGATTTAAATGATAAAAAGTCCGAAATTCCTGTTGGTGTATCATGTAGAACTTGTGATCGTTTAGATTGCTCTCAAAGAGCTTTCCCTCCTCTGCACAAAAAATTTGATGTAGATATTAATTCTCGAGGTATTTCAGTTTATGTTAGTGATTAAAAAAATTACTTTTACTATTTTAATTCTTTGCCTTTCTTTTTTAAATTTAAATGCGAAAGAATTAAATAGTCTTTTCGATGAATTGCAAAAAGCTGAAAGTATTTATGCTGCAGAGTATATTGAAAAAAATATTTGGAGAAATTGGGTTACTCACCCAAAAAGTAAATATTTAACTGATAAGCTTGAAAATGGCACATTTTCAATGAATAACAATCAATATCGTCTGGCACTTAAGTTGTTTAGTGATGTAATTAGTGAAGATCCCAGCTGGGCTGAAGCTTGGAATAAAAGAGCGACTTTGCTATTTTTAATGGGAAATTATGATGCTTCTTTAAAAGATATTGAACAGGTTTTAATTCTAGAGCCAAGACATTTTGGAGCACTATCAGGTAGAGCTCAGATTTATTTATCATTAAAGGAGTATGAAAAAGCTATAACTGACTTAGAAAAGGCAAAATCAATTTATCCACTAATTAAAAGTGGTGAAAGCATTGAATTAATTAAAAAATTGATAAAAGAATTACAAGTTTAGTTTCTTTTAGATCTTTTTCTTGCGATTAGTTGTGTTAAAGAGTCCACCATCGTGTCTGATGCTTTAAAAATTTCACTAGGTTTGTATTCATAAGAAAGATTTTTTTCTTCATTCGATTTATCTTCAATTATAATTCCTTTATCTGGGGCATTATCTTTAATATAAATTAGAATTAACCAGTCATCATCAATTGTTTCATCCCATTTAATAAATATTTCTCCTGTTTCAAATCTTCTATCTATACATCTAAGTATGGACATATGTTTTGTAATATATCTTTTGTTAAGTTGAAAAACTAAACTATTTGCACTTCTATAAAAGCTTTCAAGAGCCAGTTCAATTTTTTGTCTGGCGATATTGTATTCTCTTTCTTTTGTTAAAAGTGTTTCTCTATCATCTCCTTCTTGGATTTCAACGCCTAGAGCCTCAACTCTTTCTCTGATTTTTTGATCCCTTAGTTGTTGATATTTATTTTTAAGTTTTTCTATTCTTTCTTGTAAACCTGAATAATCATCTCTCTTTTCCTTAAGTGCAATTTTTTCTAATTTTTCAAGTTCTTTAATTTCCCTAATTCTGAACTTTTCTATTTGTTGTTCTAATTTAATTTCTTGTAAGAATTTTTTCTGTCTTTCTGCTTGTTCTTTTCTTATTAATGCTTGCTCTTTTCTTAAAAAGATTTTTATATCTTTTGCTCTCTCTTTTTCTAATCTTTCTTCCTCTCTTAGTTCTTTTTGTTTCAGCTTTAATTTATTTTCCTCGTCTTCCTTTTTTTGCTTTTGTAAAAGTATCTTTTGTTTTTGAGCTATTTCTAATTTTTCTAATTTAATTCTTCTTTTCTCCTCTGCTTTAATTTCTCTGTACTCAACTATTTTTTGATCAATTTTTTGAAAAAATTTAGCAATTGCTTTGTCAATAGCTAAAAGATTAATATTAAACTTAAATGTAAATTTTGATTTTAAGGCTTCTTGGACTCTTATCGTTTTAAGAATTAAACTCTCACTTTTTTTTGGTTTAGAAATTATATTTTTTGCGTATTTAATTTTTCTTCTTTTTCTTTTTTTAATTTTTTTAGTTTTAGTTTTAGTTTTGTTTGATTTTTTTTTTTATTTTTTTTTTTCTTCATCAAAGTGAATTTTAAGATCTATCAGTAATAATTTAATAAATATAGTCTCTAGTATTAGGAACCGAAGTTAATTTTTTTGTTAATTGTAACTGAAATACAACCTGATCTCCCCATTTGAAAGCCATTTCACAACTTGCAAGATAAAATTCCCACATCCTCATGAACCTTTCATCAAACATTTCTAAAACTTGATCTTTTTTTAATAAAAATCTCTCTTTCCAATGTCTGAGGGTGTGGGTGTAATGCATTCTTAGAACCTCTAAATCTGTTATAATTAAACCGGAATTTTCAATCGGGCTGGCAACCTCACTCAAACTTGGAGTATAACCGCCTGGAAATATATACTTATTTATCCACGGCTGTGGGTCTCTTGGGCTGTTTACAGAACCAATTGTGTGGATTAAAGCTGCTCCATCTTCATTAAGTAATTTTGCAACTTGATTAAAGAACTTTTGATAATATTTCCTTCCTACGTGCTCGAACATTCCAACACTTACAATTCGATCAAACTTTTCATTTATTTCTCTATAATCAATAAGTTTAAAATCTACTTGATTGCCTAAATTTAATTCCTTAACTTTTTTTTTACTGTATTCTAACTGATTTTCTGAAAGTGTTATTCCAACCACATGAGCACTTGTTTTCATTGCAATGTCGATTGCAAGAGAGCCCCAGCCTGATCCTATATCCAATACTTTTTGATTTGGTTTTATATTTAATTTTTTTATTATATGATCAATTTTATTATTTTGAGCTTCCTCTAAGGTATTATTGTCATCTTTGAAGTAAGCACATGAATATTGTCTTTTTTCATCTAAAAAAAGATCATAGAGTTTTTCAGATATATCATAATGGTGACTGACATTTTTTTTTGATTTTGTAATTTGATTATAATTAGTAAGGTATCTATAGGTTCCTCTAATTTTTTTTAGTATCTTGCTATATGTACTTATTTCACTTCTCCCTATATTTTTAAATGCTATTTCTAAAAACTCAGTAAGTGTTCCATTCTCTATTATCAAAGATCCGTCTGTATAAGCCTCTCCTAAATATAAATCTGGATAAAACATTAATTTGTAATGTAAAGATTTATCTAATATTCTTAAGTTTATAGGTTTTTCTTTAACAGGTTTGCCTATTTGATATTTTTTTGAATTATAATCAATTAGTATAAATCCATCCTGAGTAAATATTTTATTTAAAAAATTAGCTAAATTCATTATGCAGCTCTTGGTATTTCAATATCAAAATTTAAATTTTTTAATAAAGTTTTTAATTCATGCTCTTGATCTTTGGGTAGTAAGTGAAGAGGTGGTAATAAATTTTTAAAATTATTATCTTTACTCTTTAAAAAGGTATGTAATCCTGAAATTAAATTAAATTTATCAAACGTACTTCTTACTTCACATAATTTTTGATTTTGTGTCTGATCTCTTTTGTTTACAAAATCATTATAAACATTTCTTGCAAGTGAAGCTGTAACATTTGCAGTTGCAGTAATAATTCCAGAACAACCAATAGATAGTCCCTCCAGCAGCTTTAATTCAGAGCCAGGCATGATGGAAAAATTATCTATTTTTAGTTTTTTATACAGGTTATATGAGCTATCTTTTACACCAATAATTTGTTTTGGAAATTTAGAGACTAATTTTTCAATACATTCTAAACTAAAAACATAACCAGATAATTTTTCAAAATTATAAAGTATTATTTCACTTTCAGGTAAAGCTTCAATAATCTTTGAGTAAAAATTTATAACATCATCGTCCTGATACTTGTAATAAGCAGGTGGCATTATTAAAAATTTGTTTAATTTATTCGATAGCGAAATACTCATCAAATTGATTGTGTCACCTAGCGAATTCAAGCCAGTGCCGATTATAAATTTTTCTTTATCTTGACTGCCAGGTAAATTATTGATCATTTGTATCTTATCGGATAAAGAAATTAGTTGTGACTGGCCTGTACTGCCAAAAAAAACTACACCGTGACACCCTAATTCCATTACATTCTCTGCATGATTAATGGTTTTTTTAATGTTTAAGGACAAGTCATCATTTAATACTGATAGTGTTGCAGCGTATATGCCATTTACCTTACTCATTATAATAAATTAATAGATAATATTTTTTTAGTAAAGATTAAATATCTATACTTTTTATCACAACATCCTTAGCTTCGTTTACAATAGATGCCAATCTTGAAAGTTCAGGACTTACATCTGGATGAATTTTTTTCATAATACTCTTGTAAGATTTCATTACTTCTTCTTTTGAATATTTTTTATTCATATCAAGATTTAAAATTTTAAATGCCTCATCAATTTTCATATTTTGAGTATTGTTGGCTTGATTAAAATTATTAAAATTAAATCTTCCAGAGCTTTTTAAAACACGCAAAAGTCCCCAGATCCTAATTAATTGAAGCAAAGTAATACCAGCTTTTGTTTTAATTAAAGGAAGTATTGCCAACAAAAACGGTAATGAGAAAATATACCTTCCTGCATAAAACATGAGAAATGCTAAAAGAACTGAAAAAAAAATTATAAATAATCTAATATACTTTGAAATTTTTTTTGAAGATGTTTTGGCAAACCAGTTTAGGAACAGATATACAACAATAAAAATAATAAGTATTAAAATAAAATAATTCATGTAATAAATTTCATAATGAAAATACCACAATTACGAAAAAAACTAGAAGTAAAATCTTGTCACGATGTCTCTTGGGAAGATAATTATAGCTGGATACATCAAAAAAATATTTTAGAAGTCCTCAAGGATAGTTCAAAGCTTTTACCTGAAGTTAGAAAATATCTAGAGGAAGAAAATGCATATTTTGAATATCAAATGAAAAATACTAAAGATAATCAAAAAAAAATATTTGATGAAATCAAAGGAAGAATAAAATTAGAGGATCAATCGTTGCCTTATAAAGATGTTCGTTATGAGTATTGGACCAAAACAACAGAAAAAGGGAATTATTCAATTAAATTAAGAAAAAAAATTAATACCAATGAAGTAGAGGAAATTTGGAATGGCGATAAGGAAAAAGAAAAATTAAATACTGAATATTTTGGTTTAGGAGATTTGGAAGTTAGTTTTAATGATAAATATCTTGCTTACTCTCTAGATTTGAAGGGATCTGAATATTACACAATTCATGTACGAGATATAGAAACAAATAAATTAATCACCGAAAAAATACAGGAAACAAGTGGAAGCATCACTTTCAGTTTAGATGATAAGTACATTTTTTATTCAAAACTTGATGAACATCATAGACCAAGAAAAATATTCAGACATAAATTGGGTAGCAGTGTTTTAGATGATGAGCTTATTTTTGAGGAAAAAAGTGAAGCATTCACGGTTGGGTTAGGTATTAGTTCAGATGAAAAATTTTTTTTTATTACCTCTTCTGATCATAATACATCAGAACAATATTATTTTGCAGTGGACGAGCAGGAACCAAAACCAAAACTTATTCAAAAAAGGGAAAGAGGAATAATCTATTCCGTAAATTCTTGGGATGAGAATTTTTATAAACACACCAATAAAGATGCTGAAGATTTTAAAATTGAGAGAGCAAGAAGTTTGGAAGATCAAAATTGGGAAGTATTTATACCAGCAAGAGATGAAGTTTTAATAGGCGGTTTAGTATTTTTGAAAAATTGGATTATACGTTCTGAAACCTCAAATGCATTGAGTAAACTTATTCTTAGAGACCCCAAAACTAACGAGGAAGAGGAGATTATTTTTTCTGACGAAAAAGTTATTGTACCTGGTATCTCTTTAGCCCAAAAAGATAAAAATACTGACGAGGTTCACTTATCATATTCGTCACCAAAAACACCTGGAAGAACTTATCTGTATAATCTTAAGACTAAAGAGAGAAAATTATTAAAAGAACAGGAAATTCCCTCTGGTCACAATTCAGATGATTACATAGTGGAACGGCTTGAGTGTTCTTCACATGACAATAGATTAATTCCATTAACAATAACTAGGCATAAAAATACACCAGTCGATGGCTCAGCTAATTTACTATTGTATGGCTATGGGTCCTATGGAAGTTCAATGACACCAAACTTTTCTTCAACGAGATTAAGCTTAATTAATCGAGATATAATATGGGTCACTGCACATATAAGAGGGGGAATGGAAAAAGGAATGAAATGGTGGAAGGAGGGAAAACTTCTTAATAAAAAAAATACTTTTGAGGATTATATTGCAGTTGCAAAATTTCTTATTGAAAAAAAATATACATCTAAGGGAAAAATAATTGGAATGGGTGGTTCTGCAGGTGGTTTATTAATGGGGGCAGTTGTTAATAAAAATCCAGAATTATTTAAAGGTATAATTATGGCTGTTCCATTTGTAGACTCATTAACAACTAATTTAGATCATTCACTTCCTCTTACTGTAGGAGAATTTGATGAATTCGGAAATGCTAAGGAAAACAAGGAACATTTCGATTATATTTATTCTTATGCACCTTATAACAATATAAAAAAAATGGATTATCCGGATATATTAATTACTACAAGTTTAAGTGATAACAGAGTTCTGTTCGATGAACCTGCAAAATTTACTGCTAAGCTTAGAGAACTCAAAACAGATAATAATCTACTGCTATTAAAAACTGAAATGAATGCTGGGCACGGTGGCAAGTCTGGAAGAGATGGTGCTATTGAAGAAATTGCACTAGATTATTCTTTTATATTAAAAATTACTGATAAAATTTAATCAATCTTGAAAAAATAAACTTCATTCCTATATATAATTTGTAAGTCGCCTAATGGGGCTTGCAAAAATATACTTGCTTAACAAAGGAGGAAATTATGACAAGTAAGGATCTATCTATCTTCAATTCATTAAGGCCGTTTTCTATTGGTTTCGACGATATGTTTGACCAATTCGAAAATATGCTTGGAAATGGAGGTTTGAGCATGCAATCAAACTATCCGCCATACAACATCAGAAGAACTGGACAAGACAAATACTCTATAGAGGTTGCGCTTGCTGGCTTCAGTAAAAATGATGTTGAAGTTGAATTTGAAGATAATTTATTAACTGTAAGAACAAAACAAGTTGATAAGTCAGAAAATAAAAACGATGATGGTGAAATAATTCACAAAGGCATATCTCAAAGACATTTTGCGAGATCATTTACAATTGCTGATGATGTAAAAGTAAATGGCGCTCAACTAAAAGATGGTCTTTTAACTATTGCTTGTGAAAGAATAATACCAGAGCATAAAAAAAGAAAACTTATTGAAATCAAATAAGTAAAACCTTGCTTGTGGGGTTAAGCCCCACAGGTTTAAAAACAACCGCTTGAATTAAATCCTATAATTGTACCTGAAGAATTAATCTCGAATTTTCTGTCACAAGGTAAACCATATTTTTTAGTTTTATAAACTAAAGTTTCATTCCCAAGTTCATTAACAAAATCCTCTGTAGGTGCTCCAAGTTCCATTTTTAATTCACTAACTTGTTTGCCTACGAATTGTCCATATTTCTCATTCTCTTTTTCTGCAACTTCATCTGATTTATTTTTGATTGTTTGACAACCAGATAGGAGAATTAAAGAGAACATAGAGATTAAAATAAATTTTATTTTCATGAACATGTTATGATAAATTATAACCACCAAAATAAGGCAAATTTAAACCCCACAGTTGAAAAATGTTAATAATTCAATCTAAAATCGCGAATTTCAATTAAGAATATAATAAAGATAGTTCCTTAGGAGGAACGAATGTTAGATAATTATTTTAATTATAAAAAACATAAAACAGACTTTCGTACTGAAGTCATAGCCGGTGTAACAACATTTTTAACTATGGCTTACATTATGTTTTTAAATCCATTTATACTTTCAGGTGAATTTGCTGGACCTGAAAAAGGATTTTTTGATTTTGGGGCAGTTTACACGGCAACAATTTTAGCAACTGCTCTTGCATGTTTTATAATGGCATTTTATGGAAAAACATGGCCTATCGGATTAGCTCCAGGAATGGGAATTAATGCTTTTGTTGCATTTGGAGTTTGTGCAGGAATGGGATACACGCCACAAGAGGCTTTAGGTGCTGTACTTGTTGCAGGTGTATTGTTTTTAATTATATCTCTCACACCAATTCGAGCTTGGTTAATTAACTCAATTCCAAGAAGCTTAAAGTTAGGTATTGGAGCAGGTATAGGATTATTTTTAGCAATCATTGGATTACAAATTATGGAAGTTGTTGTTGACGATCCAGTAACTTTAGTAAAACTTGGAGACTTAAGTAATCCATTAGTTTTATTAGGTTGTGCAACTTTTATTGTAATTGTGGTGCTTGAAAAAATGAATGTAAAAGGAAATATTATAATTGGTATTTTAGCGTTCAGTATAATTTCATGGGCAACTGGTCTTGCAAAATTTAATGGTATTGCAAGTGCTCCACCTCCTATGACATACCTTTTTGAATTTGACTTATCTGCGGCTATGACAGCAGGAATGTCGACGGTAATCTTTACGTTACTTTTTATCGATTTTTTCGATACTGCAGGAACATTAACTTCGGTTGCTAATGTTGCTGGCAAAGTTGATAAAAAAGGTAAAGTTCAAGATATAAATAAAGCAATGCTATCAGATAGCGTAAGTACTGTTGCAGGTGCAATGATGGGAACCACTACTGTAACAAGTTATGTGGAGTCTGGTGCTGGTGTAAAAGCAGGTGGGAAAACTGGAATGACTTCTTTGGTTATTGGGCTTCTATTTCTTTCTTGCATATTTTTTGCACCATTAGCAACTAGTTTACCAAAACAAATTGATGGTGCTGCTCTATTATTTGTTTCAGTTCTTTTTGTAAGAAACATTACAGATATTGAGTGGAATGATATAGGTGAGTCAGCCCCAGCAATACTTGCAATGATAACGATGCCATTAACTTATAGTATCAGCAATGGTATTGCCCTAGCATTTGTATCTTATGCATTAATAAGATTATTTACAGGAAAAGCTTCTGATACTTCTCCTGCGATATGGGTTATTGCGGTTTTAAGTTTAATTAGTTTCGTAGTAGCTTAAATAATTATCTAAATGGGCTAGAGTTAATCTCTAGCCCTACTTTGTTTTTCAATTACTTCATCAATAGACATTTCCTCGTAATGCTCTGTAGGTTGTACTATCCATGGATCGTTATCGAGCTTAATTGGACAAAAATCTGGTGTAAATTTAGATGATTTTTTCTTCCATAAACAAGCAGTTTTAATTTCTTGAATTTGATTTTTAATTGGTTGGTAATTTTTCAACCATTCTATGCTTTTATTTAATGTAAGACCCGTGTCAGACAGGTCATCAACCAATAAAACTTTTTTAAAGTCTTCCTCTTTAGCTATAGAGCTTATATCTCTAGCAAAAACTAATTCTCCTTGCTTATCTTCCATGCCTTCGCCAGAGTAACTTTGGATTACTATATAAGCTGTAGGTAACTTTAAAATCCTCGATAAAATATCAATTATAGGCGCGGCGCCTCTCATAATTCCAACTAATACAGTTGGTTTAAAATTATTATTTATTTCTAATGCAAGTTTTTCTACTGTGTCCAGGTATTCTTCAAAACTGATTATTAATTTTTCTGACATAAAATCTGGTATCATAAATTTTAAAATTTAAAAAGGAGAAATATAATGAAAGGATATTGGATAAGTTTATATACAAAAATTGAAAACCAAGAAAACTTAAAAAAATATGCTGAAGCAGCAACACCAATTATTAAAAGTTATGGAGGTGTGCCTCTAGTAAGAGGAGGTAAGAGTCAATCTTTTGAGGGAGATAATTTTTTAAGAACAGTTGTTTGGGAATTCCCAAATTATCAAAAGGCAATTGAATGTCATGACTCGGATTTAGTACTGAATAGGTTCATCATCTATAGATCTCCATAAATACCATGTTGCTACTGAACAATATGGGGAAAATCTAATTTTTAATTTTTCTACAAAATTATTTGGTGGCAAATATTTTTTTTTATAATTATTTGATATAGCTCTCAATAAACCAATATCTTGAACAGGCCAAATATTTGACCTGTTATAAGTAAATAAAAGTATCATCTCAGCAGACCATCTGCCTATCTGTCTCAATTCTGATAAATATTCAATGGCTTGCTCGTCTGACATATTTTTTATTAAATTAGGTTTAAATTCTTTATTAAGCATTTTTTCAGCTAACGACTTAATTCCTTTTACTTTTTGCCTGCTTAATCCACAGCTTTTTAATTGTGTGAAGGTTAATTTTTTAATTGTTTTAGGAGAAATTTTATTCTTACATTTTTTTTTAAACTTTAAAAATACTGAATTAGCAGCCGCTACACTAATCTGCTGACCAATAATACTTTTACAAAGTGAAAGAAATATATTTTTTCTAGTTGTAAGTGAGGCATCAGAATATTTTTCAATTAAAGTTTTCATTACTCTATCCTTTGATGATAAATATCTCCTCGCTTTATTCCAATATGATGGCGGTTTACTCATGTCTTCCAACTGTTAACTGTTTTTTGAGATATATCTCTCTTCTAAAAATAATTAATGATGAAATTATTACCAAACCTGCCCCCATCAAAGTTTTTATTGTTGGTATCTCTCCCCAAATTAGATATCCAAAAAATATAGCAAAAACTAAAGCTAAATACTTAAGAGGAGTAACTAATGATACCTCAGAATATTTATATGACTGACTTAACCATAAATTTGCAACGCCTCCAAAAAAACCTATAAAAGATAGAAATGCAAGGTCATATAGACTTGGCATAATCCACCCATAAGGTATTGTAAATAAGCTTAATAAAGTGATTGCTACTGAAAAATAAAGAGAAATTAACCAAACTGGCTCTGTTTTTGACAACTGTCTAATAGCAATTGCTACATACGATAATCCCAAACAAAAGATTATTGGGTATATGTAATAAATGTTCACTGAACTCAAACCAGGCTCTGTAATAATAATTATTCCAACAAAACCTATTATGACTGCTAACCATCTAAATATGCCAACTTTTTCTCTCAATAAAAAAATTGAAAATATAGTTGTGAATATAGGTGCAGCAAATGAAATACTTACTACTGTCGCTAATGGCAAATTTCTTAAAGCTATAAATATTGCAACTAAAGCAATTAATCCAAAAGCACATCTTAAAAAATGTAACCCTGCCCTCTTAGTGTAATAAAAATTTTTTCGTCTATCTGATGGTATAATAAATAAATAAAAAATAACGCCAAAAAATCCCCTAAAAAATAAAACTTCACCCAAAGGGTAATGTTGAGACCATTTTACAATTATATCCATTACTGAAAATGCACATACAGATAGAAACATGTACAAAAATCCCAATTGATTTTTAGAGAGCATGTTATTATCTTTAAATTAAATACATTAATTATCAATGGAAATAGCAATTTTAGCACTTGGATGTTTTTGGGGTCCTGAACAAAAATTTAGTAAGATAGATGGAATAATTAGAACAGAGGTTGGTTATTGTGGAGGTAATACTGAAAACACAACTTATAAGGATGTTTGTACTGGAACAACTAACCATGCTGAAGTTGTTAAACTTGAATATGATGAAAAAACTATCACTTACGCGGATATATTAAAATATTTTTTTGAATTTCATGATCCTACTACGCTTAACTCTCAAGGTTATGATTTTGGTACACAATATAGAAGTGAAATTTTTTATTTAAATGAAAAACAAAAATTGTCTGCTGAAAAAATGATTGAAGCTGAAAATAAAAAGTTAAATGGAAAAGTGGTGACACAACTATCACTCTTAAAAAATTACTGTACAGCAGAAGAATATCATCAGAAATATTTAGATAAAAAATTCTAATGTATTTAGTTTCCACAGACTGGTTAATAGGAAATTTAAGTCATGTAAAAATAATAGATGCCTCATGGCATCTGCCCTCGACAAATAGAGATGGATTTGAAGAATATAAAATTGAACACATTGAGAATTCAATTTTTTTTGATTTAGATGAGTTTTCAGAAAAAAATACTGATCTTCCTCATATGCTATCAGATGCTAAAACTTGGTCAAAAAATATCTCAAAGCTTGGTATAGAAAACGAAGATAAAATAATAATCTACGACAACTCTGATGTGTTAAGTGCATGCAGATGTTGGTACAATTTTATTTATTACGGTCATAACCCCAAAAATGTAAGTGTTCTCGATGGAGGACTAGGTAAGTGGAAAAAAGAGAAAAAACCTACATCAAAAGAAAAAGTTAACTTTAAAGAAACGAAATATGAAGCTGTTGAAAATAGAAATATGGTAAAAAATAAATCTGAGATTGATTTAAATATTAAGACAAATGAATTTTTACTTTTAGATGCGAGAAGTGAGGAAAGATTTTTTGGAAAAGTATCTGATCCTAGAAAAAATGTTAGAAGTGGATCGATACCGAACTCACACTGTTTGCCATTCACCAATATTATACGATCAGACAAAACATTTAAAAATATTGAAGAAATTAAACAAATATTTGATCAAATAAATCCTGATAATAATAAATTGTTAGTTTTTTCTTGTGGCTCAGGAGTTTCAGCTTGTATATTAGCACTTGCATATTCTTTGGTTGATAATAAATATGTGCCTACCATTTACGATGGTTCATGGGCAGAGTACGGAAAAATAGAATAAAAAATAAATGAAAAGATCATCTAAAATTACAACAGTTATATTTATATTTTTTTTTATTATTGCAGGAGTAATCATTGCAAGAACAATGATTGGAAATCATTTCAAAAAAAAATTTAGTAAAATGCCACCTCCCGGAGTAATAGTAACATACGCTAAAGAAAGGATTTTTGAAAATAATATAAGTACTTTTGGTACGGCAGTACCTATTCAAACTCAAGCATATAAAATAGAAAAATTTGAAATAATTAAACCAATAGAATTTAACCGAAAAGTTAAAAAAGGTGATGTAATAGTCGAATTAAAAAATAGGAAAATTTTTGCTCCATTTGATGGGATTATTGGTAAAAAAGAATTCTCCGAGGACGTTGAAGTTTCAAAATCATCACTTTTAATTAATTTAGATGACTCATCAACAATATATTGTGACGTTCAAATCCCAGAGATTTATTTTCCTTTTATTGAAGTTGGATTGCCAGTTAAAATTAAATACTCCGGCTCTGCAAAAAAATATTTTGATGGAGTAGTAGACTCCATATCAAGTAGAATTACAGAGGACACAAGATCATTACCTATTAGAATTAAAATAGATAATCAAAAAGGTGAAATTTTACCTGGATCTTTTCTTGAAGTCTCAATTAGATACAATGTAAGAAATAATTTGGGTGCACCTGATACAAGCACAATTGTAGAGGGAGACAATGTATTTATTTACAAAGTAAACAATGAAAACAAAGCAATTAAAACTAAAGTTAATATAGGTGATCGTTATAAAGGATTTATTGAAATTAAAGACGGCATAAATTCTGGAGACAAGATTGTAGCTGAGGGATTAAAAAAAGTCAGACCAAATTTAGAAATAAAGCCAATTGAAAAAGGTGAAAAACAGAAAGCATCGACATGGGGGAAAAAAGAGAAAACTACTAAAAGTGAAGCGACAAAAGGAAAATTTGATTGGCTTAAAAAGTTAAATATTTTTAAAAAATCTGAAGCTGAGAAAAAAAGTTAAGATAAACATTTATAATGAATCTTACAGAAATAAGCATTAAAAGACCGGTAGTAGCATGGGTGATGTCCTTAGTATTGGTTATTTTTGGGATGTTTGTTTTCTCAGAACTTCCAGTAAGAGAACTGCCTGAGGGAATTCAACCACCTGTAGTCCAAGTTCAAACAGATTATAAATCAGCTTCTACTGAAATTATTGATGAGGAAATTACACAAAAAATTGAAGATGTAATAGGGGGTGCTGAAGGGATCAAGAACATAGATTCCACTTCTTTAAATGGCAGAAGTAGAATTAATATTGAGTTTAATACCGATATAGACCTAGACAATGCCGCTAATGACATTAGAGAGAGAGTATCAAGGGTAGTTGATAATTTACCAAGTGAGTCTAGTCCTCCTCAAATCTTAAAAAGAGCAGCAGGATTTACTACAACTATGTGGCTAAGTCTTTCATCTCCTACATGGAACGATTTAGATCTTGGGGATTACGCTGAAAGATACCTTGTGGATGCTTTTTCAAGCGTACCAAATGTTGGTAGAATTTTAGTCGGGGGTCTTAGAGAATTAAGTGTTAGGGTATGGATTGATCCAATTAAATTAGCTGCAAACGATTTAACTATTCAAGAAGTTGAAAGAGCTTTAAGAAATGAGAATGTTGATCTTCCTGCTGGTACTTTAGAAGCAGATAATAGAGACTTAACTTTAAACATTGATAAATCTTATACAAATATAGAAACAATAAAATCACTACCAATTAAAAAAGTTAAAGATAAAGCAATATTATTATCTGATGTTGCAAATATAGAATTTGGACCTGTCTCAGAAAAAACTCTGTTTAAAGCACAAAGAAAAAATGCAAAAAATTTAAAAACTGTAGGAATTGGTATTTATGCTAGAAGCGGTGCTTCTACAGTTGAACTATCTAATCAAATTAAAAAAAAAATTAATGAAATAAAACCCTTATTGCCAGATGGTTTAAATCTTGAAATTGCATTTAATAGAGCAACTTATGTTGGAACTGCTATTCAAGAAGTTTATAAAAGTTTAATAATTGCTTTTGTATTAGTTGTATTAATCATTTATTTATTTTTAGGAAATTTAAAAGCTGTCATTGTGCCTGCAATTGCACTTCCAGTAAGTTTAATTGGATCTTTTTTGGGTTTATATATTTTTGATTTATCAATAAATATTTTCGTGCTGCTAAGTTTTATACTAGCAATTGGAATTATAACAGATGACTCTGTTATAATGACTGATGCAATTTATACTCGTATTGAAAAAGGAGAAACGTCTTTAGTTGCTGCTTATAAGGGATCAAAACAAATTACCTTTGCAATTATTGCAACAACATTAATTTTAGTGGCAGTATTTTTACCTCTAATTTTTATAAAGGGTATCTCAGGTACACTATTTAGAGAAACTGCTATAGCTTTATCTTTTTCAATTGTTGTTTCCTCATTTGTTGCTCTTACTCTGTCTCCGATGTTAGGTAGCAAATTTTTAAGTAAAAAAGAAAAAAAAGGTTTATTTGTTAAAAAGTTTAATAATTTATTTAAATCTTTCTCTGAAGGTTACATCGAAACCTTGGGATATTGGTTAAATAAAAAAAAGATAATATCAGGATTTATAATATTTGTAGTCTTAGGGTCTATTTTCCTTTTCAATTTTACCAAAAAAGAATTAATCCCTATTGAGGATCGAGGTGCATATTTAATAATTGGTTCAACAGATGAGGGAAGTTCTTTTGAATACACTCAAGATAAGGCACAAATTATTGAAAGTAGATTATTAAAACTTCTTGAAGCTGAAGATAGTCCTTATGAAAGATTAATTATGCGTGTTCCAGGATTTGGTAAATCAGCAACCACATACAACAGTTTTATTATAATAGCATTACTAGATGAATGGAAAAATAGGAAAAAAGGAAGTCAGACAGTTTTAAGAGAAGCTATTGGAAAGATAGTTACAGTTCCACAAGCTTTTGCTTTTCCAATTTCTCCACAATCTATAAGAGTATCTAATTACAACAAACCAGTTCAAATGGTTATTTATGGTACTAGTTATGAGGAGCTAGAGAAAATTCAAAATGAAGTAATTCAAACTCTTAGAAAAAATAGAAATCTTTCGAGAATTGAGAGTGATTACACAAAAAATAAACCTGAAGTTAAGTTAATTACAAATAAAAATAGAGCAAAAGATTTAGGTGTTTCTACGGAGACAATAGGGAGAACTTTGGAGACTTTTTACGGTGGAAAAAGAGTTACATCATTTAATAGAATGGGAAGAGAATATCCTATTATTTTACAACAATATCTCGCAGACAGAAGAAATAAAGACGGAATTTCAAAAATACATGTTAGATCAGAAACAAGTGGTAAACTCGTATCTTTAGCAAGTTTAGTTGAGTTTGAGGAGAAAGGTACAGCAGAGACTTTACCAAGGTATAATCGACAAAGAGCTGTTACCATATCTGCAGCAATTGACGAAAATTATAGTCTAGCTGAGGCAATGAATTACTTAGAAAATACAATGAATAATTTAGCGCCACAAAATCAAATTACTTGGAAAGGTAAATCAGAGGAATTGAAGGAAACTAGCAATGAAATATTTATTATTTTTGCTTTAGCATTAATTACTGCATATTTAGTTATGGCTGCTACATTCAATTCATTTATTCATCCATTCATCATAATTTTAACAGTTCCACTTGCTGTGTTTGGAGGATTGATATTTATTTTATTTTTAAATAGTTCAATAAATATTTTTTCACAAATCGCTCTAGTAATTTTAATTGGTATATCTACAAAAAACAGTATTTTAATTGTTGACTATGCTAACCAAATAAGAAGAACAGGTGCAAAAATAGAAACAGCAATTAAAGATGCTTGTAAACTTAGAATAAGACCTATCATTATGACTTCTTTAAGTACTATGATTGCAATGTTGCCTTTGGTTATTGGAAATATTGGACCTGGAGCAGGTGAAGGATCAAGATTAGCTGTCGGATCAACAATTTTAGGTGGAATGATAATTTCAACATTTTTTACATTGTACATTACTCCAACAATGTATTTGGCTCTTGCAAAAAATACTAAAAGAATAGATGCCGTAGATTTAGAGCTAAAAAAACAATTAAACTAAAAAATAATATACCTTTTAGTTGATAAGGAATTTTTACATTCATTAAGTTGTTTTTT
>LUMN01000281.1_pt1 | contig 25291 bp, 28 predicted proteins | sample 729991 | NCBI WGS metagenome assembly LUMN01 (sample SAMN03860262, study PRJNA289734) | marine metagenome | biome: seawater column; feature: ocean; material: water; isolation source: Red Sea water column Station 22 - depth 25m | place: Saudi Arabia: Red Sea | collected 2011-10-15 | depth 25 m
GAAACCAAACGAACTTTCTGGAGGACAACAACAAAGAACAGCATTAGCAAGAGCTTTAGTCAAAGACTCAGATTTAATATTATTAGATGAACCTCTAGCTAACTTAGATTTTAAACTTAGAGAAGAATTAAGGGAAGAATTACCAAAGCTTTTTGAAAACAGAGATTGTATTGTTGTTTACGCTACAACAGAGCCATCGGAGGCTTTATTGTTAGGAGGAAATACTGCAACTTTATTAGAAGGAAAAGTTGTTCAGCATGGAAAAACTTTAGATGTTTATAACAAACCTAATAGTTTGCATTCTGCACAAGTATTTAGCGATCCTCCAATGAATATTGCCAAAATTAAAAAAAGTGGAGATACATGCTCTCTTTTATCAGATGAGGTTAAATGGAAAATTAACTCTAAACTTAAAGATGGTGAATACAAAGTTGGGATAAGACCACACAATATTACCACATACAAAGAAGGTTCAAACTCATTAGAAATTTCTGGAAAAGTCTTAATCTCAGAGCTTAGTGGTTCTGAAAGTTTAATTCACTTTACTAATGGAGATTTAAATTGGGTATCCTTATCAAATGGAATCCATCAAAAAAATGTTGGTGAGCAAACTAAATTATTTATGAACTCAGACGAGTTTTTATATTTTGATGAATCTAACAAATTGGTAAACAATGTCTAAGATTTCACTCAAAAATTTAAGCCATAGTTATTTAAGTTCTCAAGTTAATAAAGAGGACTGGGCACTTCGTAATGTAAATATTGATTGGAACGACGGCGGAGCCTATGCACTTTTGGGTCCATCTGGTTGTGGAAAAACAACTTTGTTAAATATAATTTCAGGATTAATTAATCCAACAGAAGGTCAAATATTATTTAATGGTGAGGATGTTACAAATAAAAATCCTGTTGAAAGAAATATTGCTCAAATTTTCCAATTTCCAGTTATCTACGACACGATGACTGTTTTTGATAATCTCGCATTCCCATTGAAAAATAGAGGTATATCCGAACAGGAAATTAAACAAAAGGTAGAGGAAATTGCAGAGATGCTTGAACTTACTTCAACACTTCATAACAGAGCATCTGGTTTAACAGCTGATGGTAAACAAAAAATTTCTCTTGGAAGAGGTCTTGTTAGATCAGATGTGAATGTAATTATGTTTGATGAACCCCTAACAGTGATTGATCCACATTTAAAATGGATCTTAAGATCAAAATTAAAAGAACTACATCAAAAGATTAATAGAACAATGATTTATGTCACACATGATCAGACAGAGGCACTTACATTTGCTGATCAAGTTGTAGTAATGCATGAGGCTGAAATTGTTCAGATTGGAACACCCGTGGAATTATTTGAGAAACCTCGACATACTTTTGTTGGTCATTTTATAGGATCTCCAGGCATGAATATTCTGCCATGTAAAATAGATAATGGTGCAATTTCTATAAATGGTAATAAAATTGAAACCAAAATAGATATTAAAGATAAAAGTTTTTCTAAAACTGAAGTTGGAATTAGACCAGAATTTATTGAATTTAATGAAAAAGGTTTGCCTGTAAAGATACTTAAGGTAAGTAACACAGGAAGACATAAGATAATTGATACTGAAAGTGAAAGTGGAAAAATAAAAGTAATAGCAAAAAGTTCGGATAATATTCCAACTGGATCAGCATTTTTAAACTTTAAAAAAGACTATACATACGTGTATGGAGATAATTGGATAATTGAATAATGAATAAAACAGTAAATCAAAAAGCTTGGCTCTTCGTAATACCGGTTTTTGTATTAGTTGCTTTTAACGCCATCATTCCATTAATGACAGTTGTTAATTATGCTTTTCAAGAGACTTTTGGCAATAATGTCTTTATGTGGGAGGGAACTAGATGGTTTAAACAAATACTTCTTTCAGATAGGTTTCATGCTGCCTTAGGAAGACAAATTTTATTTACGCTCATAATATTATTTATACAAATTCCACTTGGAATTTTCATTGCATTAACAATGCCAAAGGAAGGAATTGGGGTATCAGTTTGTTTAGTACTAATGTCTATGCCACTTTTAATACCTTGGAATGTAGTAGGTGCAATGTGGAATATTTTTGCATTACCTGACATTGGCTTTTTAGGACACTCACTAAATGCATTAGGCTTTGATTACAATTTCACACAACAAAGTGGTGATGCATGGTTTACAACTGTTTTGATGGATGTTTGGCACTGGACTTCACTTGTAGTTCTATTGTCTTATGCAGGCCTAAGATCAATTCAACCTGCATATTACCAAGCAGCAGAAATTGACGGTGCTAGTAGATGGTCAGTGTTTAGACATATTGAATTACCTAAAATGAAGAAAGTTTTAACAATTGCAATACTTCTACGTTTTATGGATAGTTTTATGATTTACACAGAACCATTTGTGTTAACTGGGGGTGGTCCAGGAAATGCAACAGCTTTTTTATCAATTGACTTAGTTAAAATGGCACTTGGTCAATTTGATTTAGGTCCAGCAGCAGCTATGTCCTTAATTTATTTTTTTATAGTTCTTACAGTTTGTTGGGTTTTTTATAATTTAATGATGAAAAATGAGGGTCAATCGTGAAAAAATATAAATGGATAGTTCCAACGTTATACATAATTTTTTTAATGCTACCAATTTATTGGTTATTAAATATGTCTTTTAAAACAACAACAGAAATTATTAATACATACACTCTTTGGCCAAATGAATTTACATTAGAGAATTATAAAAAAATATTTACGGATAGCACTTGGTACACTGGATATTTAAATTCAATTTATTATGTAGTCTTAAATACAGTTATATCAGTCGCCGCAGCACTTCCCGCTGCTTATGCATTTTCGAGATATAAATTTTTAGGTGATAAACATTTGTTTTTCTGGCTACTTACAAATAGAATGGCGCCACCAGCGGTTTTTGCATTACCATTCTTTCAATTTTATTCTTCAGTTAATTTGTTTGATACACATGTAGCTGTAGCCTTATCTCACTGCTTATTTAACATTCCTCTTGCAGTTTGGATATTAGAAGGATTTATGTCAGCAGTTCCAAAGGAGTTAGATGAAACTGCATATGTTGATGGTTATTCTTTTTGGAAATTTTTCTTTAAAATCTTTATACCAACAATTACTGCAGGTATTGGAATTACAATGTTTTTCTGTTTTATGTTTTCATGGGTTGAACTTTTACTAGCAAAAACATTGACAGCAGTAGCCGCAAAACCTATTGCTGCTACGATGACACGAACAGCTAGTACCTCAGGTTATGAGCTAGGTTTGCTTGCAGCTGCTGGAAGTCTAACAATAGTTCCTGGAGCAATAGTAATTTACTTTGTTAGAAATTATATTGCTAAAGGATTTGCATTAGGAAGAGTATGATTTTTACTAAGTTATATGCTGCTAATTCTTGGGACTCTGTTGCAAAAACCCAAGAAAAAGGTTTTTTTGATTTTGAATTTATAACATGGATGGCATGGACGTGGCAGACAGCAGCTTTCTTTATTTTTATAGCTTGTTGTTTGATAGCCATGACTGTTTGGGAGAAAAAAAAACCTGGCGGCAGTCCAAGAAAAGGAATTTTAGGTCTCGATACCACAAGAGGAGATCGATTATTTTTATCTCTTCTCAGTGCTGCATATATCCATCTTGGCTGGCTTGGTTTGATCGGCCCAATGTTATGGGTGGCAACTATTATTTCGTTTTTCTTTGCTATTTTTGTATTCAGGTACGTATAATAATTTTATGAAGAAAATCGTTATTATTGGTGCTGGTGCAATGGGATCCGCTTTTTCAATTCCTTGTGCTGACAATTCTAATGAAGTCATTTTAGTTGGCTCCTTTTTAGAAGATAAAATAATAGATCAGATAAATAATAATAAAAATCAACACCCAGTATTAAATTGCCAACTACCAAAAAATGTTAAAGTTATAAAATTTTCTGAGTTTGATGATAAAATGAAAGACAATATAGATCTAATTGTTGTCGGAGTAAGTTCCAAAGGCATAGAGTGGATAGGTGACGAAGTTTCAAAATTTTATAATGAAAATACAAACATATTACTTCTTACAAAAGGTTTAGCTGTAATTGAAAATCAATTTGAAACATTAGCAGACAAATTAGAAAAAATTTTAAAGATAAAAGGCGCCTCTAATCCAAAGATATCAGCTGTAGGAGGTCCATGCCTTGCAAATGGATTAGCTAATAGAATTAAAAGCAGTGTGGTTTTAGCTAATAACAATATTGAAATAGTAAAAGAAATAGGAAAAATTATTTCAACAAGTTATTATTCAACTGAATTTACTGATGATCTTATTGGAGTAGAAGTGTGTGCAGCTACAAAAAATATTTATTCAATGTTGATTGGGGCATCAGAAGGGTTAAGTGGTGAAAATTTAGATGATAAAATTAAAAAAAAATATTACTTAAACACAGCCGCTTCATTAGTTTACAAATCATTATCAGAAATGAAAAAGTTGACAAAAAAACTAAAAGGCAAAGAGGAAACAGTTTTCGGACTAGCTGGATTAGGTGATTTACATGTAAGTGCTGCAGGTGGGAGAAATAGCATGATGGGTCATTATCTTGGCAAGGGATTGCTTTATAAAGATGCTAAAGAAAATCACATGAAAGAGATAACAGTTGAAGGAGCAGATCTAGCTTTTGAAATTGGTCCAAAAATACTTAAAGAATTTGATAAAAAAGATTTTCCATTACTATTTTGTATGCTTGAAGCAATTTGTAATAACAAAAAATTAATAATTGATTGGTAATTAAGTTTTTAAAGTGAAAAAAATATTAATAGTAGAGGGCAATCTAAGAGAGGAAAATCAGAGTTTTACTGATGGTGGTATTAAAACACATACAGAAAGCTTAAAGGACAGTATTAGCTACTTTACAAAAGATCTAGAAATAGATGTCGTGAATCCTTCATCAGATTCAAATGTATCTGATGTTGTAAAAAATTTAAATAAATATGATGGCATGATATGGGGAGGCAGTAGTCTAAATATTTATAATGATACTCCTGAAATAAGGAGACAACTTGATTTTATGAGAGAATGTCAAAGTAATATTAAAAACATTTTAGCTATTTGTTGGGGTATGCAGGTTGCTGTTACTGTTGCTGGTGGTGCAGTAAAAAGATGTGAAAGGGGAGCTCATAGAGGTATAGCACATGATATTGAAATTAATGAAGAAGGCTTGAAACATAATATCTATAAAAATAAAAATAAAATATTTAATACGCCAGCTTTCAACTTTGATGAGGTTGTAACTTTACCTGCAAATTCAATATTACTAGCTTCAAATTCAATTAATAAAGTTATGGGTGTATCTTTTAAAGCAGGTGTAAGTAATATTTGGGGAATTCAATATCATCCTGAAATTTCATATGAAAAAATGATTAGCTTGATACATTTTAGAACAGAGAGACTTCTTAATAATAAAGCTTTTAAAGACCAAAATGAGATTGATAATCATGTTAAAATAATTGAAGATGAAATTAAAGTTTCTAAACTTGATGCTCGAATGAGAGAGTTAGAAAATTGGTTAAAGTTTATCGATCTAAAACTAAATATTTAATGTACTAATATTAAAACAGTCCTTCAATCTCACCTTCATCATTTAGTTTAATCGAATCTGCGGCTGGCACTCTTGGCAATCCAGGCATTGTCATTATTTCTCCACAAACAACACAACAACAACAAATTCAGCACCTGATGACAAACGTACTTCTCTTACTGGTAGCACATGACCTGTTGGTGCACCTTTTAAATTTGGATCTGTAGAAAAACTATATTGTGTCTTTGCAATACATACCGGTAAATTACCATATCCTTTTTCTTCAAAATCTTTTAATTGTTGTCTTACTTTGGAGTCTGCTACTACTTCACTTGCGTGATAAATTTCTTGTGCAATTTTCTCTATTTTTTTGAATAGTGGCAAAGAATCTTCGTAAAGATATTGAAATGTATTTTTAGTCTCTTCACAAATTTCAACAACATTTTTAGCAAGCTCAGTTGTGCCCTCACTACCATTACTCCAATGCGTACATTTTGAAGCCTTAACTCCTTGTGTTTTACAGAAATCTAGCAACGTATTCATTTCTTTATCAGTATCTGTAATGAAGTGATTTACTGCTATCGTTACTGGTAAACCAAATTTTCTAGTATTATTAATATGTCTTTCTAAATTAACTAAACCTTTTTTAAGTGCATCAACATTTTCGTTTTTAAGATCTTCTTTTGGTACTCCACCGTGCATTTTAAGTGCTCTAATTGTTGCAACTATCACAACACAATCAGGTTTAATTTCTGATTTTCGACATTTGATATCTAAAAACTTTTCAGCTCCAAGATCTGCACCAAAACCAGCTTCAGTAACTACATAATCAGATAATTTTAATCCAGCTTTTGTGGCTATTACAGAATTACAACCATGAGCAATATTAGCAAATGGACCACCATGAATTATTGCTGGGTTATTTTCTAAAGTTTGTGTAACGTTTGGTCTTATTGCCTCTTTTAACAATACTGTCATTGGACCTTGAGCATTTAAATCTTTAGCAAAAATAGGTTTTTTCTCTCTAGTATAAGCAATTGTAATGTTTCCAATTCTTTTCTCTAAATCTTTAAGATTGTTAGCTAAACAAAAGATAGCCATTATTTCTGATGCTACAGTGATATCGAAACCATCTTGTCTAGGATAGCCGTTTGCAATTCCACCTAAATCAACAACAATAGATCTTAAAGATCTATCATTCATATCCATAACTCTTTTCCAAACAACTCTTCTTACATCTATATTTAGCTTATTTCCCCAATAAATATGATTATCAATTAATGCTGATAGCAAGTTATGAGCAGATGTGATCGCATGAAAGTCACCAGTAAAATGTAAATTTATTTGCTCCATTGGAACTACCTGCGCATATCCTCCTCCGGCAGCACCACCTTTCATTCCAAATGATGGTCCAAGACTAGGCTCTCTAAGACAAACAATTGATTTTTTTCCAATTTTATTTAATCCATCACTTAAACCTACAGAGGTTGTAGTTTTTCCTTCTCCAGCAGGAGTGGGAGTTATCGCTGTTACCAATATTAATTTCCCATTTTTTTTTTCTTTAAGTTGATCTAAATATTCCAAATTTATTTTTGCAATCCAACCATGCAAAAATATTCTGTTTTTAGTTTAATTAAAAACGCATTTTCAGATCATCAAAACTGGGAAGTTGCCTGGAAGGATCCAACACCAAAAAGTGAATATGATGTCGTCATTATTGGTGGTGGAGGACATGGACTGGCAACCGCATACTATCTTGCAAAAGAACATAACATTACAAAGGTAGCAGTAATTGAAAAAGGTTGGATAGGTGGAGGAAATGTTGGTCGAAACACTACAATAATTAGATCAAACTTTATGTATGATGCTAATGCAAGATTTAATGAATTTGGTATGGACTTATGGAGAAATCTTAGCCAGGAACTAAATTTTAATGTGATGTTTTCTCCAAGAGGAATAATTAATTTAGCTCACTCCGATGCACAAATGAATGCTTATGCAAGAAGAGGAAATTCTATGAGATTAAATGGAATTGATGCAAAGCTTTTAAATAGAGATGAAGTTAAAAAATTAATTCCAATGGCAGATTTTTCAGATGAAGTGAGATTTCCTATTTTTGGAGGACTAATGCAGCCAAGTGCTGGAACTGCGAGACACGATGGTGTTGCTTGGGGATATGCAAGACAAGCAGATAGTATGGGCGTTGATATTATACAACATTGTGAAGTAGAGGGATTTGACGTTGAAGGAGGAAAAATTAAAGGAGTAAGAACTTCTAAAGGTGTTATTAAAGCAAAGAAAGTTGGTCTATGTGTTGCAGGAAGCACAAATATTCTTGCAGAAAAATTAAATATGACGCTACCAATTGAAACACACTTACTACAAGCATGTGTATCTGAACCAGTTAAACCTGTATTAGATGGAGTTGTTACATTTGGAGCTGGACATTTTTACATAAGTCAATCTGATAAAGGCGAAATGGTTATGGGAGGAGATCTTGATGGTTATAATAGTTATGCTCAAAGAGGTAATCTGCCAACTATTCAGCATGTTTTAACTGGTGGGTTGGCGTTATTTCCGTTCCTAAGTAGACTTAAAATGCTTAGAACATGGGGTGGTATAATGGATATGTCTATGGATGGTTCACCAATAATAGATAAAACACATATCGAAGGATTATATTTAAATTGCGGATGGTGTTATGGTGGTTTTAAATCAACTCCTGTTTCAGGTTGGACTTTTGCCCATACTATTGCCCAAGATAGACTTCATGAATTAAATGCTGATCTAACATTAAATAGATTTTCTAATGGATATCTTTTAGACGAAAAAGGCTTAGGCACTAAAACTTGGATCTCATAATTTATGCTACACATTAATTGTCCATTCTGTGGATTAAGAGCGCAAAAAGAATTTGCTTATGGTGGAGATGCAACAGTTAAGAGACCAGAAATTAACAAAGAAGTTTCAAAAGAGGAATGGGATAATTTTGTATATATGAGAAAAAGTCCAAGAGGAAAACACATTGAACTTTGGCATCATATCTCAGGATGAACACATGAAATATTTAAAACAGCTAAAATGAGTGAAGAAATTACATGAAACAATCTCATAGATTAAATAATGTCGGGCTTATAAACAGAGACAAGGTAATTACATTTAACTTTAATGGAAAATCATATCAAGGTTATGAGGGAGATACTCTTGCTTCAGCATTACTAGCAAATGGAGTTCACTTAGTAGGAAGAAGTTTTAAATATCATAGACCAAGAGGTTTTATTGGAGCAGGAGTTGATGAACCAAATGCCAAACTTCAAGTTACAATCAATGGACATTCAGAACCAAACATAAATGCAACCGAAATAGAACTTGTAGAGGGATTGTCGGCAACTAGCCAAAATTGTTGGCCATCAGTTGAATTTGACATTGGAGCGATAAACAATTTTCTAAAAAGATTTTTCCCAGCAGGGTTTTATTATAAAACATTTATGTGGCCAAAAAGTTTTTGGTATAAAGTTTATGAACCATTTATTCGTAAAGCAGCTGGATTAGGTGTTGCTTCTTTAGAAAAAGATAAAGAACGATATGAACATAAATTTGAATATTGTGATCTATTAGTAACTGGCTCAGGACCTTCAGGGTTAGCAAGTGCTTATGCTGCAGCAAAAAATGGAGCAAAAGTAATTCTTGCTGAAGATAAACCAAGATATGGCGGAACTTTATTAACTGACGACGTTAGTATAGATAATATGTCTGGAAAAGACTGGTCTGAAAAAATCATATCTGAGCTAAAAACAATGCCAAACGTGACATTAAAAAATAGATCACAAGTATTTGGTTATTACGATCATAATATGATGGTTATGTTTGAAAGAGTAGGCGACCACTTATCAAATAAATCAAAATATACTCCAAGACAAAGACTTTGGTATATAAGAGCTAAAGAGACTATTTTATCAACAGGATCAATAGAACGACCAATTGTTTTTGGTAACAATGATACACCTGGCGTAGTCTTATCATCAGCAGCTAAAGAATATATGAAAGTATATGGCGTTTTAGTTGGAAGAAAACCAATTATATTTACCAATAACGATAGTGCTTATGAAACTGCTTTTGAATTTAAGAAAAATAACGTTGAACCAATAATATTAGATACAAGAGAAGAGCACGACTCCGAGGTTGTACAAGAAGCAAAAAATAAAGGTATTCAAATAAAATTTTCTTACGGTGTAATTGTTGCAAATGGATACAAAAAAGTAAAATCAGCAAAAATAGGTAAATTGACTAAAGATAAAAAATCTTTTGAAAGTACCGAAACAATTAATTGTGATTGTATATGTGTTTCAGGTTTTTGGACGCCAACTGTTCATTTGGCATCGCAATCTGGAAATAAATTAAAATTTGATGAAAAAATAGATGCTTTTATTCCAGATAAATCTAAACAAAATGAAAAAACAATAGGTGCTGCAAATGGAAGTTTTACACTTCAAGAAACTATTGAAAGTGGGTTTAAAACTGGTTCAGAATTATCTAGCAAAATAACTGATAAAAATAATGAGAACAAAATACCTACAGTAACCGAAACTAAATACAGTGTGCATGATAAATTTTGGTGTATGCCTCTACCTAAAAATGAAAATCCAAAAAGATTTGTAGATTTTCAAAATGATGTTGCAGTTTCTGATATAGAGATAGCTTTAAGAGAAGGTTATAGATCCATCGAGCACGTAAAAAGGTATACAACATTAGGCATGGCCACCGATCAAGGAAGAACAAGTAATCTTAATGGTCTTCAAATGGTCTCTAATATCGAAAATAAAATTGTACCTGAAGTAGGGCACACAACTTTTAGACCACCATTTACTCCAATTACTATTGGTACAATTGTTGGAAGAGAAGTGGGTATGGAATTTATGCCAACTAGAAAAACACCAATGCACGAGTGGCATGAAAAAAATAATGCAGTGTTTGTTGATGCAGGTGCATGGAAAAGACCTAGATATTACAAACAAGGAAATGAAACTTTGTTAGAGGCTTCAAAGCGTGAAGCCAAAAATGTAAGAGAGAATGTTGGAATATGTGATGTAACTACACTTGGTAAAATAGATATTAAAGGCCCAGATGCAGCTGAATTTTTAAATAGAGTGTACACAAATGCTTGGTTAAAACTCCCAGTTGGTAAGGCAAGATATGGAGTGATGTTGAGAGAAGATGGCATGATAATGGACGATGGTACTACAACAAGGATTTCTGAAAATCATTATCATATGACTACGACAACAGCACAAGCTGCAAATGTATTATCTCATCTCGAATATTATCTTCAAATTGTATGGCCAGAATTAAATGTAAATGTTGTATCTACAACAGAACAATGGGCAGGCGCAGCAATAGCTGGTCCTAAATCAAGAGACATGTTATCCAAATTATTTCCAGATTTAGATGTTTCTAATGAAGCTTTACCTTTTATGGGTTATATCGAAAGTAATTTATTTGGTGTGCCAGCAAGAATTTTTAGAATTTCATTTTCGGGCGAGCTTGCTTACGAGGTTAATGTTGAGTCAAATTATGGTTTGTTCATGTGGGAAAAAATGATGGAAATTGGTCAAGAATTTAACAATCAACCATATGGAACTGAAGCCCTATCAACTTTAAGAATTGAAATGGGACACGTTGCCGGCCCAGAATTAGATGGAAGAACAATTCCACAAGACGTTTCATTAGATGGATTAGTTTCAAAGAAAAAAGATTTCATTGGAAAAAATTCTTTAGGTAAAGAGGCATTCGTATTAGAAAATAGGCAAAAAATAGTTGGATTAGTGCCAACAGATAGAAAGTCCAGTATACCAGAGGGATCCCATTTAGTTGAAAACGAAAAGGCAAAACTTCCAAATCCTAAACTAGGCCATGTCTCATCATCTTGCTGGAGTGTAGAAAATAATAATCCATTTTCTCTTGCAATCGTAAATGATGGAAAGAATATGATTGGAAAAAAATTATTTGCAGTTTCGCCTCTTAAAAATACTTCAATAGAGGTTGAAATAATTTCATCTCATTATGTTGATCCAGAAGGAAAAAGAGTTCGATCATGACATACATTTCATCATTACAAAATATTCATAAACATGGAACATTTGGTGATTATGAAAATAAAAATGAAAATGAGTTGCTTAAATTAAAAGAAGTTAAAAATTTAATAATTTATCAAATTGTTAAGTATAAAAATTCTACAGTTGATGTTTCAAAAATGAACTTAGATGGTTTAAGATTACCTGATCCATTAAAAGTAAAACATAACTCTAGTACAAGAATATTGTGGATGGGACCAGATAATTGGCTAGTTATATCAGATAAAAAAAATATTTTTGATACCTTTAAAAATGATTTTACTGATAAAGATTTTGCAATTACTGATCTTTCTCATTCAAGAACTATAATTGAGGTAGAAGGCAATCTTGCAAGAGAGGTAATTAAAAAAGGATCCCCATTAAACATTAATGAATTAGGAGAGGGGGACTGTTCTAATTCAGTTTTCCACGCAATAACTATAACATTAGATTTTATATCTGATAATCCTCAGGTTATTAGAGTTCTAGCTTTAAGAAGTTTTGGAGAGTCTTTGCATCATTCACTGACTGATGCTTGTTTAGAATTTGGCTTTAAGTCAGTTTAAAAAATTTTACAAATTTAAGTTTTTCATCCCACCAATTAAATGATGACTATTTTCAAGATTATAATTTTTCGAAATTTGAACAGCTAGTGCTGATCTATGACCAACTCTACAATAAAATAATAAATTTTTATTCAAAAGATCTTGTTTATTATTTTTTATGTATTCGTTAATATCAGTAAAAGGAATTTCAAGTCCTCCTTCAATTTTTCCATCTTTTTCAATTTCTTGTTTTTCTCTTAAATCTATCAGTAAACTGTTTTGATCTTTTGTCTTCCTTAAAAAATCTTTTTTTTCTAAACCGTTACTTAATTTCTGTTTTTCTAAACTGATACCTAAACTGAGATTTCCAGGAACTGCAATATCCATCATTTTTGGGTTTGGTAAATTTAAATTATTCATAATATTCACATATTCATCCACAGATTTGACTTGTAAACGAGGATTTAATTTTTTTTCTTCACCGATAGTACTTACAGTTTCTCCTTTATAATCATGCGCAGGATATACTTTTGTGTCCTCAGGCAGTTTTAATAGAACATTGAAAATAGAATTATAGGCATCTCTTGCATCTCCATTTTGAAAATCTGTTCTGCCTGTCCCTTTAATTAATAAAGTATCTCCAGTAAAAACCCTATCATTCATCAAAAAACAAAAGCTTTCGGAGGTGTGACCTGGTGTAAACAGTGCTTTAATATTTATATTTTCAATCTTGATATTCTCATTGTCAGCAACTTTCATGGCAACAACATTAGCTGGTGCTTTGTCCCCCATTATAGTTACACAATTTGTTTTATCTCTTAATTCAGCCATGCCTGAAATATGATCCGCATGAATATGTGTATCTATCACCTTTACAAGTTTGAGATCTAATTCTTTTAAATAGCTAATATATGTTTCAACATTCTCTAATACTGGGTCAATAATTAATGCCTCTCTACCTTTCCCAGAACTAATGAGGTACGTATAAGTTGATGAGGAATTATCAAAAAATTGTTTAAATATCATTCGTCGGTTTTAAATTTTGTTTTTTGTATAATATTAACAAATATTACTGGAATTAGTAAAGTTAAGAGTGTCACTGTGATTAGCAATAAACCTAGTTCTGAATAATCTGCCGTTGTTAAAATAGCATTTGAAACTTTATCTTTAACTTCACGGGTGATCGTGAATATTTCATTTAAATATTTTGTTCCTAATGAACTTGCAGATAGCGCTAAGTTTGTAAAAGATGCAAACACTGCAAAGAAAGTTGCTTTTAAATGAGCAGGTGCATTTTTAGCGATCCATGCTAGCAATGGTATCATTGAAACTTGTCCCAAAGGCGATTCGAGCGCAGTATTAAATATTGCTATAAATTTTGCATCAACAACACCATTAGTTATTGATGATGTCCAGTTATGAAAACCGTAATACATCCCAACACTTGGTAAAAATAATACTGCACCAGCAATTGATAAAATTATTATTATTTTGGCTATAGAATTATTTGCCATAAATGGCCTTAATACAATTATACCAACCAAAGTAAGAACAGATGCTATTAGTGATAAAACTGAAAAAAACTGTTCATTAAATTCAAGTACATCTATCTCAAACCATGATAATCCAGGTCCGGGACCAGGCATAGCACGAAATATAAATATTATTATAGCCGTTCCAACCACAGTTAATCTTAAATCTTTTGGAAGTTCTTTTATTAATTTATTCATTAAGAATAAAATTATTATCATAGAACCTAGGAAGACTATCTCTTGAGCAAATGGTAATCTAAATGAACCAACACTTAGAGTAAAAATAACAAATACTAAACTTCCACCTAATATCCACCAATTTATCTCTGTTTTTTCTTTTGGTATCTCTGCTTCTAAACCTGAAAATCCTTTTTGAATTAATTTTTTTCTTTTCTGGCTTTTAAGAAATGAAGCCAAAAATATACCCATTACTGATACGATTGGTATTATAAGAGCATAAATATATATAGAGCCATACAAAGAAATTTTTTCTGTTTGTTCTAAGTCATCAACACCTTTAAAAAGAATTACATTAGCTAAAGCAACTAAAACTGTACCACCTATTATTGCAAATCTACCTAGAGTTTGCATAGTTGTATGCATTAATTTTATTTCATCTCTGCTAAAATTTTCCCCATTATCATCAACCAGTGGAACAGCTTCCACAGTCATTGCATCAGCAACTACATCTTGAACTACGTATCCAATTGGAGATAATAAAACGCTGATTACAAACCATGTCTCAACAGTCAAAATTGTTGACATCCACTCAGTATGAATAATTAATCCGTACATAATTAATAGGCTAAGAGAGATAAGAGAAGCACCGACAAAAACCATATAGTTTTTCTTATCCCAAATTAAATCAACTAAATGACCAAGTGGCATTTTAAGAGCCCAAGGGATACCTGCCCAAAAACCAAGACCAGCTAAAAAAGCAGCAGAAAGATTTAAATAATCTTTAACAAAAAAAGTACCAACTATTCCTGTTAAACCTGATATTCCAGCAGCAACATAAATCATCAATGGAGGCAAATAACTCCATTTAAATTGTCTACCTAGATCAAAAAGTGTTTTGTCAACAAATTCATAGAACTTGGATCTCATAAATATATTTTAACTGATTTATAAGAAAAAAAAAATTAATTAAGAGGAAAGATTTAATAAAATCAAATCATCTTGTTTGGTTTCTTTGCACCAAAGCTCGTAACTTTCACACACACGCCAAAGATGATTAAAAGCTCGCTGCGAAAGCTCTAAAGGAAAATGACTTTTAGCATAATAAAGTTTAGGAATTTTAAGTAATTCTCTAATCATTGATTTTTTTTGGATTTCAAGCAATTTCATTGTCTCGCTATTAATTTTTTTACCTGTAGATTTATCAGTGTAGTTATTATCAATTAAACTATTAAACCAATCTTCATGAAATTTACCTGAACTAATTTCGTCAAAATCCTTTGTACCTATAAATATTTCAAACGCATCTATGTTGCTTAAATCCTTGTTTTTATTTTTAATTTCATAAATTTTTAAATATATAAATTTTGCAACATAAAGCACATGCGGTAATGTTAAATCTTTTTTCAAAATACTTATTTATAAATTTAAAGAATAATAACAGGAATTTATATCTTCTTTGTAATGAGCAAAGGGTTTACAGATTTCAAATCCAAAACTCGTAAATAATTTTCTCGCAGGTGCAAAAAATTCTCCAGACCCTGTCTCTACACTTAATTTTTTAAATCCAAGCTGTTTAGAACGGTCAATTAAGTGTGATACAATTTTTTGTCCTATTTTTTGCTTTCTAAATTTGTCAGCTACTCTAATTGATTTAAATTCTCCATGATTAGGTTCCAATGTTTTTAATGCACCACATCCAATTAACTCTTCCTCTTCCCACAAACTCCAGAATCTAATACTTGGATCTTTAAGACCTGGAATGTCTAATACATGAGAACTTCCCTCTGGAGATACTGATCTTAATTCAATAAAATGCTTATTTAGAAGCTCATTTACTTTTGGATCATCAAAGTTATTTTCTATTGATTTCATTATTTCGATGAACATATAATCTAAATACAAATTAAGCCAAGAACAAATTATTATGTGTGGTAGATATGTAATTACTAATCCTGTTTCAAAAACAAAGAAAATAGTTAAATCTGCAATTCAAGTTGAAGATAATGAAAATTATAATGCTCATCCTTATCAAAAACTTCCAGTTATAAAAAAATATATTAATGGAAATACACTTGAGAATTTGACATGGGGAATAATCCCTTCTTGGTCAAAAAAGAAGGATTTTAAACCATTAACTAATGCAAGACTTGAAACAATTGATGAAAAAATCTCTTTTAAAAAATTAATAAAAGTCTCAAGATGTATTGCTATTGCGGATGGATTTTATGAATGGAAAAGAGAAGATAAAATTAAAACTCCCTTTTATTTTCAAAGAGTAGACAAAAAACTTATATATTTCGCAGCTATATTTGAGAATAAACAATTCTGCTTAATAACAGAACAAGCATCAAGTAATATTAGTGAAATTCATCATAGACAACCTGTTATTTTAAATGAGAATGATGTGAACAAATATTTAAATTTAGAACTTTCTGGTTCAAACATTTTAAATGAATGTAGAAAACCAACTTTAAATTTTTATGAGGTCTCAAAAGATGTCAATAAACCTACTAATAATAGTCTATCTTTAATTCAAAAAATTTAATTCTCTTTTTCAATAATTGTGAAATGACCCATCTTTCTTTTTTCTCTTATTTCAGTTTTCTGGTAATCAAAAAAAAACTCATTATCTTTGAAACTTTTCACACGATAGTCTTCAATATCATTTCCAATTAGATTGAGCATTCTAGCATTATATATTTTTTTTGTTTCAACTTTTTCTAGTCCACATACAGCTCTAATGTGGTTTTCAAATTGACTTACATTATGAGAATTTATTGTTAGATGACCTGAGTTATGAACTCTTGGAGCTATTTCATTTGCATATAAATTATCTTTATTATCACAATTGGTTCATAAATTTCATATCTTTGATGACCAAATCGTGTGATAATTACAGAAATCTCTTTTTTCAGTTTTATAAATTTTTCTAGAATATATTCCTTAGTAAAATCAATTTCAGAACTAATATTTTCTTTTTTATCAATTTTGAATTGTCCTTTTCCATCATAACCTAAAGTACAAGTTTTTAATAAACCAGGAATTAATCCGTCATTTATTTTAATATCATGGTAATACTGGTTTAATTTCATTTAATTTCCTCAATATTTTGTAAGGAATATTTTCAAACTCATAAGTAATCACATTTACTTTACTTAAAAACTCTTTAATCAATTTTTCATCATCATAATTTCCAGAAATAAAATTTTTTGTAAAATTTTTTGCTGGAGAATTTTTATCATCACTAAAGATTACAGTATTAATATTTAATTTATTTGCAGCTACAGATAATAAGGATCCGAGTTGACCTCCGCCTATTATACCTAAAGTGATATCTGACATTTATTTAGGTTTTTTTGTTACAGACTTTGATTGCTTTGTGCGCCAATTATTAAGATTTTTTTTTATTTGAATATTTGAGCTAGCAAGAATTGAAGCTGCAAATAGACCAGCATTAATAGCACCATCTTTACCAATTGCTACAGTTCCAACCGGAATACCTTTGGGCATTTGAGCAATTGACAACAAGCTATCCAAACCTTTAAGTTTTTTACTTTCTATTGGTACTCCAATTACTGGTATGCTTGTCAACGCAGCTATCATTCCAGGTAAATGAGCAGATCCACCAGCTCCTGCAACAATTACAGAAATTCCATTTTTTTCTGCCATTCTTGCAAATTGGTACATTCTATCGGGTGTTCTATGAGCAGATACAATTTTGGTTTCAAATTTTATTTTTAAAACTTTTAGAACTTTTTCACAAAATTGCATTGTCGAATAGTCTGATTGACTACCCATAACAATAGCAACTTTCTGGTTATTTTTTCTGTTTTTCATTTAAAGATTATATTGCTTAACTTTTTACATTTATTACAAAATACCCCAAAATTTCAATAGATTTATGTGTGTCTTCAATTTACATATCAACAAGCGTTTAAATACTGTAATAAGTTTAATCAACTCATATGAATTATCGAATTGACAATTTACAATACTGCAATTGGTCTAGAGAAATATTTGAAATTAATAGAGAGGCAGGATTAGATGCTATTCATGTTACAGTAGTTTACCATGAAGACTACGACGAATTTTTAAATCGAGTTAAAGAATGGGATGAGTTATTTAATAAAAATAATGACTTAATATTTTTAGGAAAGTCATATGAAGATATAACTAAAGCTCAAAAAGAAAATAAAACAGCAGTATTTTTTGGTTTTCAAAATTGCTCACCAATAGAAGATGACATTAATTTAGTTGAAAAAGTTCATCAATTTGGATGTAGATTTATGCAACTTACATACAATAACCAATCATTGCTGGCCACTGGTTGTTACGAAAAAAATGATAGTGGGGTTACAAACTTTGGAAGAGAAGTAATCAAAGAAATGAATAGAGTAGGGATAGTTATTGATATGTCACATTCTGCTGAGCAAAGTACACTTGATGCAATTGATTTAAGTGAAAAACCAATAGCGATAACACATGCTAATCCTTCTTTTTGGCATGAAGCAAAAAGAAATAAATCTAATACAGTTTTAAAGAAACTGGCAGAGAGTGGGGGTATTCTTGGACTATCTTTGTATGCGCATCATTTAAAAGATAGTACTAATTGTAAACTCGATAGCTTTTGTGAGATGGTGGCTAGAACAGTTGATATAATGGGATCAAAGAATGTAGGCATAGGATCTGATTTATGTCTAAATCAGCCAGACAGCATAGTCGAATGGATGAGAAATGGAACTTGGGCTAAGGCAAAAAATTATGGTGAAGGGAGCAAAGATAAACCTGGTTTCCCAGATCAACCAGATTGGTTTATAGATGCTAGAGGTTTTAATAATATTGAAAAAGGTTTAAATAAAATTGGATTTAATGACGAAGAAATTAATAATATTTTAGGAAATAATTGGTTCAATTTTTATAAAAATATTAACTAATGGAAGTAAGTTTAAGAGACCCAAAAATTTTAATGAAATTATCCAAACTTGGATCATTTCATCAATCAAAACTTTCATTCTTACGATCTTTTTTAAATGAATTTAAAGATTGGGAATATAGAAGAGATTTATTTAATCTAAACCAAAACGGATATGGAAGAGCAGTATATTCTTTTTCAAAAAATAATAGAACTTACTCCTTAATTTGTTTTGCAAATGAAATTAAAGATGAGGAAAGATCAGATAGGGTAATTGCCACAAAGTGGGATGCTGCATTTACATTGCACGATGGTATACCTACAGATCAGGATATAGATCGATTAGCTAATGAAGTTCCAAAACAGGAAGTTGGAAGATTATCTTACAAAGAATTAACACTTTCAAGGGCTAATAAATCATTAAGACTTTTTAATTATGTTGTAGATTGTTTGTCAAATGGTCAACAACCTGATGTGAATAATTTATCTAAAGTTGGTTATTTATATAGAACCACTGCAGTTTATGGATCAGGAAAATTTGGTTTAGCAGACAGATTTAGAATAAAAAACCGTGATGAAATTTTAGGTCCATTTAGATTGGAAATGATGCTGGTTTATTTAGTAAGGCAATTTACTTTTGATCAAGTTAATCATATTGCAAAAAATAAAAATCCAGGCTTAGCAGTTCAATTAGACCCAAATATTTGCAGAAATCTAGGCATTGGTAATTCAACAGGGTTAGGCATGGCTCCATTTATTGTAAATCACCCAGAACTTTTGAATAATTGGATCTTTGCAAGAGAAACTGCTTTAAAAAAAATAAGACAAATAGAAAAGGTTTCAAATAAAGATTTTAATATTTTTAAAGATTGTTTAATTAAATCTCTTAAAAATGTAACTAGCTGGCACACAGAAAGTGAATATCAAAATAATAAAATTAAAAGTCTATTAAATGACCTAGAAAAATTTATAGATTTTTTAAATAAGGGTTCATTAGAAAATAAACCTTTCTTGTTTAATGAAATTTACACATGGATTGAGGATAATTTAAATGATGAATGTATTGAATATATTGTATCTATGATGATGGAACCCTATGACAATATTGTTAATCCACTATTAAAAAACATGAGTGCTGATGAAGAGTTAAGTTTTAATATTCCAATAGACAGAACTGTTGAGGAATTAAGGAGTATTATTGAAAAAAATTACCCAGATATTCTAAAAATTGATTTTTCAAAAAATGAGAATAATCAAAATTTTTGGTTTATTTCTAAAAATAAAGAGGAGCCTAGATTAGCTGATAGATATAAAGATCACGGATCAGATTTAGAACAACCGCTTGCTATAGCAAGGGATATAAAAAAATTATATGAAATCTTATTTATATCAAAAAATAGTTTAACTATTGGCAAATTTTTAATGGATCATAATGAATATCGTCATGTAGTCAGAAGGGCATTTATTACGGAAAAATTTCCTTACGCAGAAATTCAAGATAACACCATAGGTTCAAATTTGATGCCTATTGATATGTTAAGACTAAAATTATCATTCTTTGGAGCACTAAAGTTCGACCCACGCTCAGATAAATGGCTCAGAATTTGTATGTTCCAAGGTGCGCCATTACCAAATGAATTGAAATCATTTGATAGTCACTGGGTATATAACTCATTAAATTCATGAGAAGTTTTAGCGAAATAGAAACAGCAGTTAAAAGAGCTACGCGAGGAATAGGATTTTCTTGGGGTGTAGCGGAGGAAGTTGGAAAAAATATTCGTTTGCTAGAAATGTTTGGACTTCCTGGATTTAAAAATATTAATCAATATTTCAAAGTTTTAAGAAATCAAGATTTTGAAAAAATTTCTACTATTTCAACTATTAATAATTCAAAAAGTTTATATTGCCCAATTACAATGGGATTAAATTTTTTTGACCAATCAATCCACTTAAAAGATGCAAATAATATTCAAATTAACAACCTTGGTTTTCCTTTACTATTTATTCCATTTGTAAGCCGTACATCTGAAATTATAGGTAAAAGAATATTTTTGAAAATAGATAACAAAGAATTTCTATTCAACTTCAATCAAGCAGTTTACTCGAATTATTTAAGTGGTGACATTGTTGAGAAAGGTGAAAAAACCGAACTAAAGTTTATGGAAAATAATAATTTATTCAGTGAAGAAGAATGGTCTGAACTTTATAAATTGTCAGAAGATACTTTCGTTGAAGAAACGGATGAATTAAAGCAATCTGCAGCAGGAGCAGGTTTAACAGATAATGACTAAGAAAGATCCTTTTGAAAACATTAAAGAGGAAGACTTAAGAGATTTCAATAATAAATGTGACGAGTGTAAAAAAGAAGATGAAAGCGTTTCTCAAAATTTGATATTAACAGGATTTAAACTCTGTAAATCTTGTAGAACTTCAAAGACTATTTTTCCAATTTAGCTTATATTGCTTATCGGAAGAGCGTTCATTCTGCTCATTACGAATGAAACTGACAAGAATGCAATAATTAAAAAAGACAAAAATATGATTCCAAAAGCTTTAAAACTAGATTTGATATTTAATATTTGTTTTGTTGATATTATTAAAGAAGCAAAAATCCAAAACTGAGTTAAAAATATAATTGAAATAACAAGATCAGGCGTGACTGCAAAAAATCTAAGTAAACCTGGCGCATGAGCATATCCAACAGCAATTAAAACTTTCTTAAAAGGTATTTTGCTCTCTTTATCTGAAAAAATTTTAACTCCTATAACGTAAATGAATATCGACCATACTAACCAAGTTAAAATAGCAGTAAGCCCTGAGATTCCAATTGAAGTTTTAACGATTGTATTTGCTGCAAAAGCCCCAGCAACACCATCTAAGATCATAATTAAACCTGCAAAATAAATTGCAGCTTCACCAAAATATCTTTGATCCTTATATAAATTTCTATCTAATTTTAATGATCTGAAAACTATATCTAAAAATTGAGCAAACATTATTTTTTTTGATCTTTTTTTTGTGCTTTATAAGAAACTATTAATGGAAAAAGTATTAATCCAATGGCTATAAATATGCAAATAACAATTAAGAAAGTTTTAGCCATAATTCAGGGGGAATTTAAAAATTCCCCCTAAAATAAATTTTATCCTTTTACAACTTCTCTAGTATTTGCGTTGTAAGACTCTTTAAATGGAATATCCACCACAACTGCATCGACAGGTTGTCCTGGAGTATCAGAGTATTTTTCAGGCAAATGCACTTTGTATTTTGAGCCAACTTTACCTTTAGGGAAGCCATTTGCATTTAACGTTCCGTCAAAAGGAACATAGCCCATTGCAATATTTTGTTTCTTTTCTGGGTGATACCATGGAGATGTAATAAAACCTATTGGCTCTCCACCGTTTTCACCAGAAACTAACCAAAAATCTGGAGCATATTCTTCAATTGGTTTTCCTCCAAGTTCCAATCCAACTAATTGAAGTTTATAAGGTTTGTGACCTGCTTTAAGATCAGCTTTCATTTTTTCCAAAGCTTTTTTACCTACATAATCTCCTTTTTTATCCCATTCACCTTTTCCTGATAAAGAAACTTGATAACCCAAGTTACATTGAAATGGATTATGTTGGTTGTCCATGTCTTGGCCCCAAGAAAGAATTCCTGCTTGAATTCTTCTATGGTGCGCTGGAGCAATGACCATCAAACTATGTTTCTTACCCGCTTCTAGAACAGCATTCCACATGTCTTCAGCATATAAAGTAGACTCTCTTAAGTATATTTCATATCCAGCTTCTCCTGAAAATCCAGATTGAGATATTACTACACTTCTTCCACCAACTTTAGCTTCTGCAAGACCATAAAAAGGCATGTTGTCAAAATCTACGTGATCGCCACATAAATCTTTCATTAATGCTTTTGATTTAGGACCTTGTATTTGAACAGGGCTCACATCAATTTCATCAATGTTTACATTAAATCTTTCATCCGCATTTACTCCCTGAAGGTAAAGACCAATATCACTATCAGACAAACTAAACCAAAACTCATCTTTAGAAATCCTAAGTAGAATTGGATCATTTAATACTCCACCGTATGCATTACAAAGAATTACATATCTTGCTCTCATAGGTGAAATTTTAGTTGCATCTCTAGTGATTACATAGTCCACAAATTTTTCTGCATCAGGACCCTTTACTCTTATTTGTCTTTCAACTGCAACGTTCCACATTGTAACGTGATTAACAATTGCATCGTACTCTACCATCGCACCACCATCTTCAGGTTTAACATATCCTCTTGGATGGTATATTCGATTGTAAACTGTTGCTCTCCAACATCCAGCTTTCATTGATAAGTGCCAGTATGGTGATTTTCTTACCCTTGTTGAAATTAGCATTTCAACTTTTGTTGGACCGCTTTGTCTTAAATTGTAAGGTACGTTTCTATCAGACTGATCTACCGATGTTACGTGTCTTACTTTACTATAGTCAAACTCATTAGACATAGTTATTCTCCTTCAACCACTTGTTTGTTTCCTTCAAGCCGCCGAATGTATAAATGTGAAAATAATCAGTATGCGATTTAACTTTCCCAATTAAATCATTAGGGTCTTTAGGTTTTAATAAATCTAACGCCTTACTAAAATTAGATTTAAGAAAGTTTATGGAATTTTTTGCCCCTACAATATTAGCAAATTTTATTAAGCTAGATATTTTCATTGGCCCAGTAATTCCTACATGTACTGGTACTGATTGTTTAGAAATGAAATCAATAATAGGCTGACTATCTAATAACCATTGGGTGACTATATAATCAGCATAAGGCTTCTTATCTATCATTGCTTTTTCTAAATCTGTATCGGATATATCAGGACTACCCTCAGGATGTCCCGCTATTCCTATTTTAATTCCATCAAAAAATCCTGTTTCCAGCATTTGATATGAGCTATCAAATTTTCCTATTGGTTCTCTACCTCCACCGATCACTAAAGCTTGTTTAACACCTAAATCCTTACATCTTGTTACATAATCTTTTAATTCATTATCGTCGTTTATTGATCTTGCTGGAAAATGTGGAACAGGATTAAAACCTTTTTCAACTAGCTCTCCTGACTTTGCGGCAGTTTCTTTATAGTCACCTCCTGGCAACATAGTTATGTAAACATCTTTAACTGGTGGCAAGTTTTCAAGAGTCGATTGTGGTCCAATTTCTAAAGAAAATTTCATTATTTTTTGGATCTTTATTTATTTTGAAATATGAGTCTAGAAAAATCGATATCCAAACTGGGCTTGTTACTTTTTTTGACCTCTGTGTTTTTGGATCCGCTTCCCGTACTGCTGTGTAACTCTGTCGAAAATAATTGCTAGAGCAACAATTGCTAAACCATTCATCATTCCAAGAGCCAAATACTGGTTTGAAATAGCCTGTAAAATAGGGACCCCTAGACCTTTAACCCCAATCATTGATGCTATCACAACCATAGCCAAAGCCATCATGATCGTTTGATTTACACCTGCGAAAATTGTTGGAAGTGATAGGGGTATCTGAACAGATTTCAATTTCTGTAATGGAGTTGCACCAAATGCCTCACTAGCTTCTAAAGTTTCTTTATCAACCTCTCTGATACCAAGATTGGTTAATCTTACAATTGGAGGTAGAGCATAAATACATACAGCCAATAGACCTGGCACTTTACCAATTCCAAGCAACATTATTATTGGAATTAAATATACAAAACTCGGAATCGTTTGCATCATATCTAGAACTGGCAATATAGCTTTCTCAGCTCTACTTGACTTAGACATAAGCACTCCAATAGGAATTCCTACAACTATACATACAAGCGTGGAAACTGATATTATAGCTACTGTAGCCATACAATTCTTCCACATGCCAAAATACCCAATTACAATAAAACAAACTACTGTACCAATTACAAGTTTGATACTTCTAGATCCAAACCATGCCAATAAAGCAAAAACACCAATTACAATTGGCCAAGGACTATTAACTAATAATTTTTCTAACCAAATTAAAAAATAAAGTAATGGATCAAAAAAAGATTCTATGCCGTCTCCATATGCTCTTGAAAAATCTTTAAAACTTAAATCTATCCCTTTCTTTAACTCTCGTAATGCGGTTCTATCCATTACTGGAATTTTGCTAAAGAAATCCATGATGATGTTTTATTGGATTTGAACCCGTTTTTCAACGGGTTCAAAATTTAATTAAATTAAAGTGCTTTTTTTATTTTTTTAGCAGCTGAACTTGAAACCCACTTAGTCCAAACACTTTCTTGTGTTTTTAGGAATTCAATTGCAGCATCAGCACCTTCTGCTTGGTTTTCACCCATCCAAACTAACATACCGTTCATAACTGGACCTGGGTATGTTCTCTTCTTAAAGTATTCCATACCAGCACTTCCAGCTGTA
>LUMN01000046.1_pt1 | contig 24050 bp, 30 predicted proteins | sample 729991 | NCBI WGS metagenome assembly LUMN01 (sample SAMN03860262, study PRJNA289734) | marine metagenome | biome: seawater column; feature: ocean; material: water; isolation source: Red Sea water column Station 22 - depth 25m | place: Saudi Arabia: Red Sea | collected 2011-10-15 | depth 25 m
ATTATATTCTTGTATGAGTAAAAAAGTTTACCTTCTTTGGTTTGGACAAACTGTATCTTGGACAGGTTCTGCTATGTCTTTTTTTGCAATAGGAGTGTGGATTTATGAAACAACTGGAAAAGCCAGTGCACTTTCAACTATTTTATTTATTGTTGCAATTGTTGGAGTGATAACAGGTCCATTTGGTGGAGTGCTTGCAGATAGATTTCCAAGAAAAAAACTAATTATTATTTTTGATTTAATAATTGCTGTATTGATGTGCGTTATTGGATATTTTGCCTTAAATGATTTGTTGACATTAACTCTTCTTGTCCCATTTGCCCTTGCATTTGGAATTTTTGAAATAGCTCACTGGACTACTTGGAGTGCTTTTTTGGGTGATGTTGTAAAAAAGAACGAAGTAACAAAGGTCTCTGCTTTATTTGAAAGTGCAGAGGCAATATCAGTTCTTATTGGACCCATTGGTGGTGCATTTATCTATTCTTTCTTTGGTTTGACGGGAGTAATACTCGTTGATGTAATTACATGTTTGTTTGGCATAGCAACAATTACTTTGTTCAAAAGTAAAAAAGTAGAAACAAAAAGCAAGATGAGTGTTAAAAATGTTTATTTTGATTTAATAGAAGCTTATAACTGGCTTAAAAAACAAAAAGGGCTTCTCACCTTAGTTCTTATTTTGTCAATTTGTAATTTTCTTTGGGGGTTTACACAAGTTTTACTTCCTCCAATGATTCTAAGCTTTACAGACGCAACTGGTCTTGGACTTGTAGAGTCCAGTATCGGATTAGCCTTTCTTTTTGGTTCAATTATTTCATTACGCTTATCAGACTGGCTTCAAGGAAACTTAAAAGTTGCAATTTATTGTGGTCTACTTGGCGGATTAAGTCTGATTATAGGATCTATAAGACCAAGCATTTTTCTTTTATGCATACATGGAGTAATCGGTGGTGTTAGTGGAACAGTGCAATACACAGTTTCTTCTGGTGCATGGTTAGCAATAACTACTGAAAACATTCGTGGTAGGGCATTAGCACTTAGAGGGACGATTGCTCAAATGCTGAGGCCACTTGGTGTTTTAATTGCTGGTCCGCTTGGAGATTATTTAGAGTTCACTTTTTTTCCTGATAACGTAGATCTTCTTTCCCCACTTGTCGGTATAGGGCCTGGCAGAGGGTATGCATTTTTATTCTTTTTGGTTGGCGCGGTTTATGTTGGCGTATGGATTTTAAATCTAAATAATAAAAACTTAAGAAATCTCTCAAGACAGGTTAAAGACATAACAAATCATTAGCATTAAGTTATGAGTCAAATCGTTAAAACCGAGAATCATCCAAACAAAAAAAGAAAGATACTTGGGCCTATTGGAAGATTTCTTTTAAAAATTGTTAACTGGGATATCGTAGGAGACCTACCTGATGAAAAAAGAATAATTATTGCATCTGCCCCACACTCTTCTACGTTTGATGCAATTTATGCATACATAGTTTGCTTAGCAACTGATTTGAAGTTTTATTTTTTAGGTTCTGTTTCTATGTTTACTCGAATAGTTGTGCCTCTTCCTTTCAAAAAAAATCCTGACAAGCTTGGAATACCACATCCATTTGGGAAGATTCAAAACAAAGTGCTACTTAATTTTGGAGGAATACCTGTATGGAGGGCAAAATCAACAGGGGTAACACAGCAAGTCATTGAACAGCTTAAATCAAAAGATAAATTTATTTTATATTTAACAGTTGAGGGGGAAATGAAAACCAACCAAACTATTAAAACTGGTTTTCACTACATAGGAAAGGCTCTCGATGCTACAGTAGTTCCAACTAAGATAGATTATAAAAATAGAAGATTTGAATTAATGGAAGAATTAGAGCTTACAGATTCAGTTGAGACAGACAAATATGCACTAATGGAAAGGTACCACTTGGTCCAAGGGAGGAATAAAACCTTTCTTAAACCGGAGTAAAAATAAGATGTTAGTTATACTCGCAACAATAATTGGATCAATTACTTTACTTTATCTATTTCCAAATATGACAATGTTATTTTCTATTGTAATATTTGTGTTTGCTGTGAGATGGCTCGTATTTAACAACAAATATTACGAGTAAAACATTAAATCTTAACGAAATTTATCAAAAAAGCCTTTTCGCCAAGCGTATCCAGCTACAGCAGTAAGCAAAATTCCTGCGAAAAAAGGAGGTATTCTAGAAAGTAGTAAAACAAAAGCAACAATAACCATTGCGTAATCGAGATATGTCCAAAACTTACTTGTCATTTTTGGAATTAAATTGAAATACCTAAGAATTGAAACTGCAATAATTCCAGTTAGTAAATAATACATTTCTTTAATTATACGTATTAATAAACTAAATAAAATAATGTCAAAAACAGCAATTATCACTGGTGCTAATAAAGGAATTGGATTAGCTGTAGCAAAGGATTTAATTGCTAAAAATTATCAAGTTATTTTAGCTTGTAGGGATACGGCAAAAGGAAAAATGGCCGAAGAGTTTCTTGGTAGTAATGCAGTTTTTTTGGAATTAGATTTATCAAAACCTTCAAGTATCAATCAGTTTGTAAATCAAATTAATTCGGATTATTCAGAGATAGATGTTTTATACAATAATGCAGGATTAATCTACAGAGATTTTGAATTAACGGAAGAAGGTTACGAATCAATGATTGCTGTGAATTACTTTGGTTCTTTTAGGTTAGCTTTGATGTTACTAGAGAATTTACACAGAAGATCTGGCAGGATTGTTCAAGTCACAAGTTTCTCTATGTACTTAGCAAGAACATTCAACTTAAGCGGCCTACACTCTAAGGATTCATTCTCTCCTAGTAGTAGATACAATTTCACAAATCTACTTAGGTCAATGTTTGCAATTGAGTTAGAGAATAAACTAAAAAAAACATCAATTCCAGTTTCAGCCGCTCATCCAGGCGTTACAAAGTCAAGACAGTCAAGACCATACGAAGTTAAGAAAGCATCACAGCAGACTTAGTTTACGCACCAAAATTACTTGGCATCTATGGCGAACCAACACTCATGCGACACAACAAATTAGTTTACAATCAAGAGCTACGAGATAAACTTTGGTCATATACAGCAAATGAACTTAATTTAGATATATGATAATAATTCAAACTACAGTAGATGAGCAAGAGAAAGCTAAAAACTTAATCAACTTACTACTTGAAACAAACAAGATTGCATGCGGAACTTTTCATGAAATCCAATCATCTTATAAGTGGAAAGATGAGTTGGTCGAGGATTCAGAAATTGAAATATTGCTATATACAAAAGAAAGTTTGATGAGAGAAGTCGTTGATGTTGTTAAGCAAAACCACCCTTATGAACTTCCAAAAATTACAGTGCTTGAACCTGTATTTACACTTCCTGAATATGAAAATTGGGTATCAGAATCAACTACTTAGTTGAGTTAACATAACTCCAAACAGAATAATTATCTAAGTTAATAGATCTTTCGTTGTGCTTGTCTAAGGCAGCAACAATTTGAGCTCGATGTTCTCCTGCATGAAAGATTAATTGGGAAAGTATTTCAGAAACTGTACTTTTACCCTCACCTTTGGAGGTTTTATAGGTTACTTCTTCATCTTCTCTATCGATATTTTTTAGTAAACTTTGATCAATCCTGTTTAGCTCAAGTAACAATTCATCGATAATTTCTGAATCTTCAGTACTTTTAAGTTCAAAACGTGAAAAGGGTTCACCATTTAATCGCTGACCATACAAATGTGATGCACCTGCAATGTGTACCATTATTGTTCGAACAGTCCACTCTGGATCGATTACAAAATAATCAAGAACTTTTGTGTCCAGCTTTTTAATCTCTTTATATATTTCTTGATTTGCCCATGCCATATGCTCCAGCATCAATTTAATACTTATCAACTTTCCTCCAATTTTGATAATCTCTTGTCAATTTCATCTAATTTATTCATAACTATTTTTAAGTCATCTTGATTTTGTGCACTTCTTACATATCTCTCATTTTGCCAACGCATACCCCACTTTGTGAGAGGAAGGGAAATGATTGCTATAGGAAGTAAAATTAAACCTTCACTCCAAGAGCCTTGAAGAGAAATTAAGAAAAACAACCCTCCAAATAATGCATACATAAAGTACATTATCCACTTTTCCATTGCTTGGGTAAATTTACGTTCTTTGTTGGCCTGTGTATCCACATTATTATTCTAATTTTTCATTTAAACTAGGGACATGAAAATAATTGTTATCTGTACCGGCAACACTTGTAGATCACAAATTGCCGAGGGTCTTTTAAGAGCAAAGCTTCCTGATCATGAAATCTATTCAGCCGGAACAAAACCTGAAGAGAAAGTTAACCCTTATGCCGTAAAAGCAATGGCTGAAGAAGGTTATGATATAAGCACTCAATACCCAAAATTAGTAAACGAATTTATTGATGAGCCTTTTGACTATGTACTAACAGTTTGTGATTCAGCTAATGAGCTATGTCCAGTGTTTCCAAATGGAAAAAACAGAATACATAACGCATTTGTAGACCCAAGCAGGTCTTCTTATGATTCTGAAGAACACGCGTTAGAAGTTTATAGAAGTACTGTTAAAGAAATTTCAGCCTGGATAGACAGCTTAAGTTTTACAGAGTAGTTTCATTTCTGTAAAAATTAAAAAAACTAAGAGTTGCTACTGCACATAACAAATGCCAAATCATATGAGCTTGTAGCCATGAATCTGGATCACAAGAAGGATCACCAGCCACTCCAGTAAGCCATATTGTATATGCAGCATAAAAAGAAAGAAATCCAAGCCAAAACCAAGGACTATAAGATCTTTTTACATCAACATTTGTTTCAATGTTGGGGGTCAATGCTGGAATAAAGTAAAAAAGAATATGCCAATTATCTATTGGATTTTGAATTACATCAATTAATCTATTTCCAAATAATTCTTGTACTAATAAAACAACAAACCCTGAAGATAAGCGACCATAAAAATTAGGAAAACGTACTAGGACTTCTGTTGACAACCACAATCCGATGCTTACTTCGAATATATCTAGACCGATGCCAAGACCTGAGCCGTAGTTCCAGTAAGCGATCGAAAAGTAAATTAATATCGACAGGTAAATGTAGTAAAAAGTTTTTTGATTAAATCTTGAAAGTTTTTTTAAGTTATATATCCATAATATAAGGATATACATAACCATACTTACATTATCTAACCAAGCTCCAAACTTTGTATGAGTTCCATGCATTGCCATTGAACCTGGTCCTAAAAAAGTAGAAGCTGTTGCATAAAGCAATGCAAGACTTGAGGAGGAAAACATAAAAATTCCCCTAGACGATGTAGCGTCTTGGCTTAGCTTATAAAACATATAAAGACCTGTTACAACGAATCCAAGATTGCCAAGAGTGTTAGCAGGCTCTCTAAAAAAACCAGCACTTACTCTTTCACACCATCTTGAAATTTCACCAATAGCTTGTTCGTTTTCAGCTGCAGGACCCCATCCATTAGATCCAAACAAAATGAACAACAGTGCAGTAACGATGACAGAATATATTGCGTAAGAAAAGTAGTTAGGAGTTAGATTATTTTTTGGCTGCATTAAGTGCAGATTCCATATCCTCAATCAAATCTTCGATATTTTCTAATCCGACAGAGATTCTAATTAGGTCAATAGGAGCGCTTGCTTCTGTATCTTGAGCGTTATCGTGAGTCATTAAATAAGGAAGTTCAATCAGTGTTTCAACACCGCCAAGACTCACAGCAAGTTTGTATAAATCTAGTGATTGCCAGAATTTTTCTTGATTTATATGTTCTTCTAGATAAAAACTCATCATTCCACCAAAGTAATCCATTTGTTTAACTGCAATTTCATGATTTTCGAAGTTACTCAATCCGGGATATCTAATTTCTTTTATGTGTTCAGAACCATCTAAGTATTCTGCTAATTTATGAGCATTTTCAGAATGAAGTTTTATTCTTGGTCCAAGCGTATATAGGCCTCTTTGCACCAAGTAAGCATCAAAAGGAGACATAATTGCACCACCTTGTCTTTGATAAAGCATCAAGGTCTCATGCAACTCAGGATCTTTACATAACACAGCTCCACCTAGGGTATCGCTATGTCCACCAATATATTTAGTGGTAGAGTGCATAATAATATCTACACCATGTTCAAAAGGCCTTGTTATAAATGGTGTTGAGAAAGTACTATCCGCAACTAATAAAGCATCGTATTGATGAACTATGTCAGAGATTTTTTGCAAATCATATAATTTCATTGAGGGGTTGGATGGTGACTCTATCCATACGAGTTTGGTTTTTTCATTTAACAAGCTATCTAAAGCATCATGATCTGCAAAGTCACAGAAATTTACTTCCACTCCACGATCTCTAATTATTCGTGAAAAGTAATTTGTAGTTCCACCGTATACATCTTTTGTTATCACAACATTATCACCAGGTTTAGCTAGTTCGGCAATTATGCTTACAGCTGACATTCCTGATGCCATCGCAAAAGCATGCTGCTCCTCATAATTTTCAATACCTTCAAGTGACGCCAAGGTTCTTTCAAACAACTCTCTTGTTGGATTGTTAATTCTTCCATAAAAATAATCTGATTCACCAGGCACATCATTTTTGTAAGTTGTAGAGAGGTGAAGAGGAGGCATCACGTCTCCACTTATTGGTTCAAAACGTTTGTTAGCATGAAGGGCTTTAGTATTCATACCATACTTTTTAGATTTCCCCATACATGGAGTTTAAATCATTTGGCAATACATTGGTTAAATAATTTTGCTAATTTGGTTTTATGATTAAAAAAATTTATATCGCAGGTCCACTTTTTAATAAACATGAGCAAATGTATTTAGAAGATATTGCAAAAGAACTAGAGGAAAATGGATACGAATGTTTTCTTCCACACAGAGACCAACCTCCAGAAGTTAAAGAGTCTGACTTAAAAGGTACAGACATGTCTCAGGAAATCAAAGATTTAATTTTTAAAACTGACCTTGATGCACTTGATGCAGCAGACCTTACAGTTGCACTTCTGACTGGTCAAGATATTGACTCAGGAACTTCAGCAGAGATAGGCCACACCTACGCAAAGGAAAAACCAGTTATAGCTATAAATGCTAACGAAAGAAGATATAGAAACTTATTTGTTGAAGGAATGCTGACGGTAACTGTTAATAATATTGATCAATTAATTCCTGAAATCGAAAAATTAAACTGAAACCAAAAGATTTTTAAATCCTCTGATACCGAAAGCACCTGTTCTTGAAGGCTCTTCTATTAATTGAAATTCTTTTTCAAGTATATGGTTAAAAGATACTCCGAGTTCTAGTTTTGCTAAGTGGGTACCAATACAAAAGTGTATACCACCACCCCAACTACTGTGGTCCTTCATTTCACGTTTAAAATTGATAGTGTCAGGTTCTTCAAAAGCCCTGGGATCTCTATTGGCTGAGCCCAATAGAATTGCTACTTTTGAGCCTTTTTTAATATCATGTCCGCCTATTCCAATATCTTCTAGGGCGTATCGTTGAAAAAATTGTAAGGGACTATCGAATCTTATCAACTCTTCTACTACATCATTAATTTCATCCGCTTCATTTTTTATTTCTTCAAATGACTTTCCTAAAGTTAAAAGAGCATGAAGCCCATTGCCTAAAGTATTGACAGTAGCTTCATGTCCAGCATTAAGAAGTAAGATAACTGTACAAATAATTTGATCGTCTGTTAAATAATTATTATCTTCAGAGACTTGTGACAATCTTGTAATCATATCGTCTTCAGGGTTCTGCCTTCTTTTATTAAGCAGGTCTTGAGTGTATTCAATAAATTGTTTTGCTGCTTCCTCGGCTTTATTAGCATTTTCTTCAGTCACTTCAAAATCGTACATTTTTACAATTTTATGTGACCAATCAAGGAACTCTAAATGATCACTTTCAGGTACCCCTAAAAGTTTTCCAATAATACTTACAGAATAAGGTTGTGCATAATCTTTTAACATATCAAATTCTGAACCTTGGAGACCATTAAATAACTCTTCAGATTTTTGCTCCATAAAAGGAACTAATTGTTGTACGGACCTTGGTAGAAAAGCTTTAGCAACCAACCCTCTAAGTTCTTTATGCAACTGACCTTCTAAATTTAATAGTGAAAACTCTTCAGATTTCCAAAAATTTTCATACGATCCAAATTGATCAGATCTTTTATAAGCAGTTGAAGTGATTGGTATTTCTTGATTTCCAACGGATTCTTCAAACCCATCTATATGATTAAAAGTTGTACCGAATGATTTTGTTGATTGGATGCTTCGAACATCTTGATATCTAGTAAAGAAGAAAAGATCATTAATTTCATCCCAGAATACAGGTGTGCTTTCCCTAAACTCTCCCATTTTTTCATACGGATTTTTTATAAACTCTTTGTTCTCTGTAGGAAGATGCAGTTCAGGAATATTCATATCATTAAATTATCACTTTTAATAGCAATTTCTACAAATTTATAAAAAATTTTAGTGACCTTTTATAGATGATTTGATATCATCTCAACCATGACAGAAAAAAAATCTATGCTTGATGGAGAAAAGCAGTACCATATCGGACTAGCGCCAGGGGATGTTGCTGATTTTGTAATTTTACCGGGAGACCCAGGAAGAGTAGAGTTTATCGCTGGACATTTTGATGATGCAAAAGAAATTGCCTTTAACAGAGAATATAAAACATTTACGGGTACATATAAAGGTAGACCAGTAAGTGTAATGTCAACAGGAATGGGATGTCCTTCAACAGCAATAGGCGTAGAAGAGTTAGCAAACATTGGAGTAAAAACAATGGTTCGACTTGGAACTTCTGGAGCTATGCAGGAGCACACAAGAGTTGGAGATTTAGTAATAGCCAATGGTGCCGTAAGACAAGAAGGCACATCTACAGAGTATATGCCAATTGAATACCCTGCTGTTGGATCTGCTGACATGGTCTTTGCGCTTGAACAAGCTGCAAAAGATAAGGGAAGCACTTATCACATCGGTGTTGTGCAAACAAAAGATTCTTTTTATGGGCAACATGACCCAGATTCAATGCCCGTTTCATACGACTTAAATCAAAAATGGGAGGCTTGGGTTCGAGGTGGCGTATTATGTTCTGAAATGGAAGTCTCTGCTTTATTTGTAGTAGGAAGCTATAGAAGAGTAAGAACGGGAGCCTTACTAGTAATTTATGGAGACCAATCTAGAAAAGAAGCTTTAGATAAAGATACATACCTAGACGCAGTAAGTAATGCGACAAATATTATTTTAGAATCAAGCTTAACTATCGATCAGTAGAACTATCTTCCCTAAGATTAACTGTAAGAAGACTGAGTACCCTTTTTTGTAACTGACTGACTAGCTTTTTCAACTGCTTTTTTTATACTAGATTCTGGTGAGTTCGATTCTGATAATTCATATGCAAAGGTTCCGATAAATGAATCACCAGCTCCAGTGGTGTCTATCGCATTTACAGATGGAGCATCAAAATAATGTGTTTTATTTTCATCAACCAAAACAGCACCTTTTTCACCTAAAGTAACAATCAAATTACAAGGTATCTCTTCATTAAATTTTAAAAAGTTGTCATCATTAGGCTCCATGCCACTTATTAACTCAAATTCATTTTCGTTTGGGATTAGCCAACTGATATGCTCCAAGAATTCTCTTTCTAGTTTTTTTGCAGGAGCTGGGTTAAATATTGTTGTGATAGAGTTACTTTTTGCATATTGGAAAACTTCATGGTTGACTTCCATAGGGATTTCACACTGTCCAACTAGAACCGAAATATTTCCAATTGCCTCTATAGATGAAATTGCTTTTTGCGCATCTATTTCATTATTTGCACCAGGAATAACAATTATTCTATTCTGGCCTGTCGCATCAACCCATATAGGAGCTACACCACTTGCACCTTTGACTAATTGTATATGATCAGTATTTACATTATTTGCTTCGTAGTTGTTTATTGTCATTTCTTTATAAACATCATCGCCCAAACAAGTAATCATATATACATCAGCTCCAAGCAGACCAGCCATAACAGCTTGATTAGCTCCCTTTCCTCCAAAACCCATTTGAAAGGAATCTCCAAATAGCGTCTCTCCATCTGCGGGAATATTTTTTGTATATGCTATTTGATCAATATTTGAACTTCCGATTACACAAATTTTTGAACTCATAAAACTAGTATAAAATTTTTTTTACTATTTTCTACTAAGATTCTTTATGTGAAAATAAATTGGGACTCCGAAGTCTTAAGTTCTGTATCAAAAGTTGTAGACCAGCTTGAACACCTCTCAATAAATAAAGATTCCATAGAATCTGTTGCTGATTGGCTAGCTTATGAGGAGTTTCCTATTCCAAATAGCGCTGCTGTAAGAGACGATGCGGATGATTTTATTAGAGCAACAATGTTTATGAACACTTTAAATTTTGCTTTTACAGATTTTGATACGTCTATTAAATATGAAATAAACGAAGATGGAAAAATTCTCTCTGACAGCGAAGCAATGTATTTTCAAGTAAACAATGCAATAGATTCAGGAATTAAATTAACAGATGGTAATGAAATGGCCAGTATTTCTCTCCATCAGCTGAAAAATATTTTTGTTGGAAATATTGAAATGCCTATGTTGAAAGAACGAGTTGAAATATTAAATGAAGTAGGACAAAAACTTGTAGATAGCTATGAAGGTGATTGGATAAATTTTATCAACAACGGACCAAAAAAACTTTATTCAGACGGAGGTGGCCTGATAGAAAGATTAATCGAAGAATTTCCAAGATTTGATGATTCATCACAGTTTAAAGAGAGCAACGTTAAATTTTACAAATTAGCTCAACTAGCATTCTGGGTAATTCACGCTGAACTCTCTGGGTCAAATTACTTCAAAATAGAAGATATGAACTCCATGACAGCTTTTGCTGACTACATAATCCCAGTTGCTTTAAATTTGAAAAACATTACTGCTTATAGTCCTCAACTAGATAAAAAAATTAAAAGTGGAGTATTAATTGAGCGAGATACTGATGAAGAAATTGAAATTAGGATAGCATCAATTTACACAACAGCCCTTTTGACAGAAAGCATAAACAAAAGGAGACCTGAGGACAAAGCAATCATAATACCTCAACTCGATTATCGATTATGGAAAAATTACCATGCTACACATTATCCACACCACTTGACATACACAATCATGTATTAAGATGAAAAAACTAGTGATATATCTTTTGCTTATATCTTTCTGTGGTGGAACTGCAGAAACTGATCTGGATCCATTCGCTGAGGAAATGCTTATTGCAAAAGATGCTATGTCTGAAGCACAACAAGAAACCCAAAAGGAATACAAAGAATCATCATCTGAGAAAATAGATAACTGCATTGAATTAGCAGATGCTATTGAAGAAGTGTTTGACACTATACAAATTGAAGCATATGAAAGTGAAATATATAGAGCATATTCAGGCTTAGATGCTACAAAGCTTGACTATGTGTATGAGGCATTAAGAATTAATAAAATAGGAATTGAAGGTTTAGAAAAAATTATTTCAGAATATGAAATCAATAATGACTACTTAGCTGGATTAATTGAAGGATTTTATAATAACTTTGAAGACTCAAGAGAAGCAAATCAAGCATTAGAAAAGCATCTGATATCTATAGACAACCAGTGGACAATTCAAGATGAAGTTGACTGGTGGGAAGAAAATCAACAATACAGTATTAAAAACTGGAGAGATTCAGAGGAGTACCTGCAATTAATGTCAGAAAAGTCACAAAACACTTTAAACCCCGATCCGGATTTTGTGATTAGCGACAGTTACCCAAAAAATGTATTACGAAAGCACTGTGATAGTTTATAAAATATTTGATAGTCTAGTTTTATGACAAAACGAAAATTTTTTATTGATACAGATACTGCATCAGATGATGCCGTTGCATTATTGATGGCTCTTGAATATCCAGATGTAGAAGTATTAGGTGTAAGCATAGTTTCTGGAAACATGCCGGTTGAACAAGGAAGTATTAACGCTAGGTACACGATTGAGCTTTGTGAAAAAAATGTACCCGTATATGTGGGAAGTGATAAACCAATGGTGAAAAAAAGAGAACATGCAGACTGGTTTCATGGACCAGACGGTATGGGAAATATGAATTATCCAGACCCTCAACTTAATGAGGATAATTCTGACTATATGGACGTTTTACAATCATTAGTTGAACAATATCCAAATGAGATAACCCTGGTAACTCTAGGGCCATTAACCAATGTTGGCTATTTCATTCAAAAACATCCAGAATCTTTTAAAAAGATTAAAAACATAGTCATCATGGGGGGAGCAGCTACAACAGTTGGAAATGTAACACCTGCGGCTGAATACAATATTTGGTGCGACCCTGAAGCTGCGGACATTGTATTTGAGTCTGGACATCCTGATATAACAATAGTTGGATGGGAGCTTTGTCGTGGAGGTGCGAATTTAACAGAAGAAGAAATGGACTTTGTTTACAGCTTTAAGACAAAAAAAGGTGATTTTACAATAGATTGCAACAAACATGCTCTTGATTCAAGCCAGAATTGGTTGGGCGATCCAGGATTAGGACTGCCGGACCCAGTAGCTATGGCAGTCGCTTTAAACAATGATGTTGTATTAAAGCAAGATCGCCATCATGTAAAAATTGTCGTGGATGGACCAGCCAGGGGAATGACAATTGTAGATGAGCTAAATGTTGGCGAAAGCGAACCTCATATTGATGAGTACTGGTCACATACAACAAAAAATATCAATGTTATTTGGGAGATTGATAATAAAGAGTGGAAAGAGACGCTCTACAAGACTTTAAAAAACTAGTCTTCTTGCCAAGTTTTTTCTAAAAACCCTTTTCTACCACTAGCTTGAGCGTACATTTTATAACGCATGCTTTGTTTTTTGTAAAAATCTTGATGGTAATCTTCAGCAATGTAGAACTCCGGAGCAACTGAGATTGCAGTTACGATTGGTTTGTTAAATTTTCCTGATTCATCTAGTTCAACTTTTGATTTCTCAGCTAAGCTTTTTTGTTCTTCACCAACAGTAAAAATTTCAGTTCTGTATTGTGAACCAACATCTGCAAATTGATAATTTAATGCAGTAGGATCTATGTTTCTCCAAAATACTTCTAACAATTCTTCATATGTGACTACTTCTGGATCAAACAAGATTTCTACAACTTCCGCATGGCCTGTCTCACCAGTTGTTACTTCTTCATAAGTAGGATTTTCTACACTACCACCCATATATCCAGAGGTTGCTTCAACAACTCCTTCAAGAGCTTCAAACGGAGGTTCCATACACCAAAAACAACCGCCTGCAAAATATGCTTTTTGATATTTACCGTCCACTATTTCTACGCTTTCTATTGCTGTACATGAAACAAATAATAGTAATAATAAAACTTTTACTGTTTTCATATTTTAAATATTAAACGACGATAAAAAGATTAATAAATTTTATAACAAATTATATTATCTCTCAGGATTGACCTTCTAAAGTCCATTCAAGTTTTGGCCTAATTAAATAAATTGCTGGCAAACTAACTAATGAGCTTATTAGTTTTATACCAACCATAGATGCAAATATCGACCAAACAACACTTATTGGTATTAACCCATAAAAGGCTATAAAAGAGAACACCAACGAATCAATAGGAGATGAAATAGCATTTGAAGAAAGAACTCTTCCCCATTGGTATTTATATTTAAATCTACTGACCCATTTTTGGTACACATATGTATCTATTAACTCTGCAATTAACATAGCAATAATTGATGCAGTCACAATTCTCCATTGTGGCCCAAGGACGGTTGACCATTCTGTTTGCGGACCAACCTCCATATCAGCAGGAGCTGTTGATACCCACCAAAAATATACAACCATTAAAACATTTACTCCTGCTCCAGTAAAAATAGTCGCTCGAGCTGTTTTTGTTCCACCTACTTTATGGATAAGGTCTCTCAAAGTAAACGTAAGGGGATAAATTAATGTACCAGCATCTATAGAAAAACCTGCAAAAATCACGATTCTAAGTGATGCAATATTTGCTATCAAAGTGCACGCTAGATATAAACCAACAACAAAAACAAGCACACCTAACCATGCACTTGAATCTTTGCCTGAAATACTGTTGTCGTGATTCACTACTTCTCCTTATAACAATTGGTTTAATTTAAGTAAACATATATTACACTTCATATGAAATTTGAAAAAATTAAAAAAGCTTTTATAAAAAATTTTTGAGTTTTATAATTAAATTAATCCTTCGACTTTTAAAGCGGAGAGAGGAAATGAAAAAAACAGTACCTTATATAACTAATTTAAAAAATAGCCGTGTTGTTTCTATGATGACGGCGTATGATTATCCATCAGCAAAGGCAGTTTCGGAAGCAGAAATAGATATAATCTTGGTTGGCGATTCCCTAGCACAAGTTGTTCTTGGCCATGATGACACACTTTCCGTTACTGTAGATGAAATGTTACATCATGTTAAAGCTGTAACTAATGCAAAACCTTCAAGCCTTGTTGTTGCTGATATGCCTTATATGTCTTATCACGTCAGTAAAGAAGATACGATAAAAAATGCTGGAAGATTTATTCAAGAAGGTAAAGCTGATGCTGTAAAAATTGAAGGTGGAAAAAAAAGAGAAGAAACCATTCAAGCTCTATTAGAGGCAGAAATACCCGTAATGGGCCATCTTGGTCTAACTCCTCAATCAAAGAATCTTATGGGTGGGTATAAAGTTCAGGGCAAAACCTTAGATTTGGCTAGACAATTATTTGAAGATGCTTTACTTCTTCAAGAGCTTGGTTGTTTTTCAATGGTCTTAGAAGGTGTTCCAACAGTTGTTGCACAGTCAATTTCTGAGAATATCAATATTCCTACTATTGGCATAGGTGCTGGGAATTTAACAGATGGTCAAGTCCTTGTTTTACATGATTTACTAGGAATGAAGTCAAAAGAATATATCGATGCAAAATTTGTTAAGAGATACGATCAGCAGTACGAAGCTACCTTAAAAGCATTAAAAACATACAAAGATGAAATAGAAAAAAGAGATTTTCCAACTGATGATTACTCATACGACATGGGTAACGACATTAATGACTCTCTTAAAGAGTGGAAAAAAGAAATTAAAAAAATTCTGTCATAGTCCATTTCTAGTATTAAATTAATAGGTACCTGCTTCGAAAGAAGCCACGTATAAGTGTCCATAGGAGAAAAATGAATAAATATGACTTAGTCTCAATAGTGAGACCAACAGCAGACGATACAGTCGTCGAATCAATACACAAATCCATAACAGATGTAATTTCTAGTGGTGGAGGAAGTGTTTCAGAACAAGGTGTATGGCAAAAGAGAAAACTTGCCTACGAGATAGATACTTTCAAAGAAGGAATCTACACTATTACGACTTTTGAAAGCCCCTCAGAAGTTCCTGCGGAACTCGATAGAGTGCTAAAAATATCTGATGATGTCATTAGACACAAAGTCTTAAAGATGGAAAGCTAGAGGTAGATAAAAATGGTAGACAATACAGTAACAATAGTTGGAAACTTAACTGCTGATCCAGAGATCAGAGTGACCGATGGTGGTGCAACACTAGCGGAAATAAGAATTGCACAAAATAAAAATAAAAGAACTGCAGATGGTTCATGGGAACCAGGAGATCCAATGTTTTTTCAAGGAACTGTTTGGAATGACATGGCAGAAAATGCTGCAGCTTCTCTTCAAAAAGGCATGAGGGTAATTGTTGTAGGAAAATTGAACTACAGATCATGGGAAACTCAAGATGGACAAAATAGGTCTGTAGTAGATATTTCAATTGATGAAATTGCACCAAGCTTAAGATGGGCTAAAGCAAGTGTCGAAAGAGCATCTGGTGGAATGCCTTCTAGCCAAGAGCCTGTAGCTAGAGAAAATTATGAAGAAGACGAAGCACCGTTTTAAGGAGATTTGAAAATGGCAAATACAAAAAGAAACACTGGTAGAAGGTCTTCAAAATATGAAGCTCCAAAACCAAGAAGAATTACAAAAAAACAGATTGAAAATGCAACATACAAGGATGTAAAACTTTTAGAAAAGTTTATTTCTGATCGAGGAAAAATCAGATCAAGCTTAATAACTGGTATTACAAAACAAGAACAAGCAAAGGTAGCTAGGTTAATAAAAGTTGCAAGAGAGCTAGCACTTTTACCTTATGTAACAACAAGTTCATACAAGCAAAGTTACAACAGAAGATGAAATTAATTCTAAACTCAGATGTTCAGTCATTAGGGCGAAAAGGAGATGTTGTTGATGTCGCAAAAGGTTATGCAAGAAACTATCTCTTACCTAAAAAATTAGCAATAGTTGCAACAGCAAATAATTTGGAGTTTGCTCAAAAGCTTCAAGAGAAAAGACAAGAACAAGCACAAATAAACTCTGAACTTGCGGAGTCTATTAAGACAGCACTTGCTGATGCACATATCGTAATTTCTCAAACATCTACTGATGAAGGAACTTTATACGCTGCTATCAATAATGAGCAGATCACTCAAGCAGTTGAAACATTTTCAGGATTTAAACTCGAAGAAGACCAAATTAATGTTGAAAATCAGGTAAAAGAAATTGGCTTACATACTGTAAAGGTAGTTTTAGGACCTGATACAAGTTTCGATATTACTTTAGAGATAGTCCCAGATACAAAATAATGGTTGGTCCTGAGGCGCTTTCATCTAGAGATAACCAATCTTTAGGTAAAGTTCCTCCACATAGTTTAGAAGCAGAAGAAGCTCTTTTAGGTAGTGCATTACTTTCAAGAGACGCTGTAACAAGACTGATGGAAGAAGTAAAGCCAGCAGATTTTTACAGCCCTTCTAATCAAAGTGTTTTTGAAGCAATGAAAGGACTTTTTGATACAGGTAATCCCATAGATACCGTAACTGTTTCGGAACTAATTTTTAAAGACACAAAAAACTCATCTGTAAATGCTTCTTATATTGCAAGACTTGTTGAGAATGTTCCTAGTTCTGCAAATTTTGAAAGATATATAGAGATTGTTTTAGAGCATTCACACAGAAGAAAACTTTTAAAAGCTAGTGGAAGAATTGAGCTATTAGCCATGGCTATGGATAAAGAAATTCATAGTGTTTTGGATGAAGCAGAACAAACAATATTTACAGCTTCTGATGATGCAATTGGTGATGGATTAGTTGGTGTAAATGACGTACTTGAATCTGCGATTGAAAGAATTGAAGAAATTGAAAACAGAGGAACTGGGCTATCAGGACTTCCAACTTATTTTTCAGATTTAGATTATTATCTTTCTGGCTTACAAGAAGGGAACTTAGCAGTACTAGCTTCAAGACCAAGCATGGGTAAATCCTCTTTAGCTTTAAATATTGCAACCAATGTAGCAAAAGATGGAAAGATAGCAGCATTTTTCTCGCTTGAAATGACAAAAGAAGAATTGGTTCAAAGAGTTTTATTTTCTGAAGCAAAAGTTACATCCGGAGATGCAAGAAAAGGTCAACTAGGACCTGAAAAATGGTCAAGAGTTGTTGAGGCTGCATCAAAAGTTAATAGCCTTCCACTGTATTTTGATGATGCTCCTGTGATTACTGTTACAGATATACGAGCAAAATCAAGAAGACTAAAGTCTTCCAAGGGCCTAGACCTGATACTTGTTGACTATCTGCAACTAATGCAGAGTTCATCTGGAGACAACAGACAGCAAGAAATTGCTGAAATAAGTAGAAACTTAAAAAACTTAGCAAGAGAACTCAAAGTTCCAATATTTGCACTTTCGCAGTTAAACAGAGCGGCAGAGGCTAGAGAAGATAAAAGACCTCGTTTAGGTGACTTAAGGGAGTCTGGAGCAATTGAGCAGGATGCAGATATAGTCATGATGCTTTATAGAGACGATTATTACAACCCAGGCACTGAAACACCGGGTGTTGCAGAAGTAAATATTGTCAAAAACAGATCTGGACAAACAGGAAAAGTCGATCTTTTCTTCAGTAAAGAATTTACACAATTTAGTAATTACTCCAAACAAGACCAACAATAAGTTTGAATAAAAAACTTAGGGCCTATCTCCTCATTAGCTTATTAGCAATTTGCTGGGGATCTATCCCCTTAATCATTAGAACATCTGATGTTAGCTCTATGTCATTGGTAGGCATACGAACTTTTCTTGGGACTATGTTCCTGTTAATTTTTGTTCTTAAGAAAAGACAGATTACAAAAGATTTACTTTATTCTGGAATTTTTCTAGGACCCTTACTAGCCATACATTGGTCTACAATGTTCAAATCTATAGAGTTGAATACAGTAGCTGTAGGAATTGGACTAGTTTTTTCATATCCAATATTTATTTTGATAATTGAATTGTTCCGTGGCAAAAATGTCAAACTACTTCAAGTGGCACTTATCTTTATTGGTTTTTTTGGCTTATATCTTCTTCTAGATTTTTCTACAATATCATCAGCTTTAGGTGTAGTTTATGGACTAGTTAGTGCAATTTCTTTGGCGATCTTAATAATTTATGGATCTTCAAAGTCAGTCCAATTTGGAGGACTTAATGTTGCATTTGTCCAAGTGTTTTTTGCAGCAATAATTCTATCTCCATTTACGTATGAAGGATTTTCTTGGATGTTAGACAATTTTTTGGTTAGCATGTTCCTTGGATTTTTTCTAACAGGGGTTGGATTAACGACTTATTGGTATGTAATTAAATTTATACCACCTGTATCTATTGGAACAATAACTTATCTTGAACCCGTAACAGGAGTAATTATTGGAGCAATGATTTTAAATGAATCATTAAGAGTATCTCAGTATGTTGGATTTGCTATTGTGTTACTTATTGGAATTGCCCAAGTTATTTTTGATACTAAGAATCAAGTTCAATCTTCAGAAAATTAGAATTTTCTAAAAATAAACTGAGTTCAAATTGTAAACCAGAATCTTTTAAATAGGTTTTTAAATATTCAGATTGAACAAAAATTGGAAAAGAAATTTTTCTAAAATTTTCACGACTTAAATGAGCTACGATCTTATTGCTCTCCAATTCTTTCAATGCGCTAGACACTTTTTCGAAATTTATTACAACTTCATTATCTTTGAGAAGTTCTATCACTTTTGTGGAAAGAGGGTTATTGCCTTCAATTTCATTAATTGAAATCAGTGAGTAGTCTGCTTTGAGGTTATCTATATTTTCTTGGGTTAATTGCAAAAAGGTTTTATTTTTTTTAATAGACAATTTGTTGTCTTCAAGTAATAAAAAATTATATTCCATATTTTGAACATTAATTAATTATTAAAATTACAACTATTGCAATAATTAATTTATTAACTAACTTTATTCTATGAGAGTTTTACAAGGCACTGGAGTATCCCCCGGAGTTAATGCTGGAAAGCCAATAAATATAGAACGAACGCTGGATTTTTCTATTGCTGCAACTATCTCACTTGATGAAGGAATAAAAGAATTAACTGCAAAATATAAAAGTATTATTGAGAAATATAATTCATCATCTCGAGAAATAGAAGCAGAAGTTCTAGAAGCATATATTTTAATTCTTAATGATCCTGAATTAATAAATAGTTTATCCGAATTTAACGAAGCAAACTTAGAACAAATTTATAACGTATTTTTGGAACAATCAGAAGTATTTAAACAAATGGATGATGAGTATTTTCAACAAAGATCGGAGGATATTGAAGCAATCGGTAAAGAATTAATATTTACCCTCCAAGATATATCTATAGAGTTTGATGCAGATGTTCCTCAAGTTATCTTTGCAAATGAGCTAACACCAAATGAAACATCATCGATGAATTTAAATCTTGTTAAAGGGTTTGTTGTAAAAGAAGGTGGTCCAACTTCTCATGCTGTAATTGTGGCTAAAAATTACGGCATTCCATGTATTTTAGGGATTAGCATTGCTGACTTTGATATAGATAATGTTGAAGAAGTTATTATCAATGGTTCAACTGGGGAATTAACTATTAATCCTGATGAAAGCTCATTAAAAATTGTTGAAGAGTACAAAGCAACCACAACTAAACAGCTTGAAAACTACACAGAAGAAAACTTGAATAAATTAGGCGTTGAACTTAGGGCAAACATTGGCTCAACGGATGAAATTAAAAGTTTTAAAGATTCATTAATTAAATCAATAGGTTTGTTTCGTTCCGAATTTCTTTACATAGAAGAATCATCAGAACCTGAATTAGATAGCTTAATTAATTCAAACAACCTACTTAATGAAAAGTTTGAGGAAACTATTGTTTATAGAACATTGGATATTGGTGGAGACAAGCAAGTTGATTACTTAAACCTGCCTCAGGAAGAGAACCCATTTTTAGGAGTAAGAGGGGTTAGGCTTACTTTAGAAAATAGTCAACTATTTGAAACTCAAATCAGTTCTATTTTGAATTCGAATATTAGTGGAAAAGTAAAAATAATGTTTCCAATGGTTGCAACTCTTGAGGACTTTCAAGAAGCAAAAGAAGTGGTGGTTTCTGTAGCAGGAAAATTAGGAGCCGAAATTCCCAAAATAGGGATTATGGTTGAAACACCGTCAGTTGCTATATCCCCAGAAATATATATCGATGAGGTTGATTTTTTCTCAATTGGAACTAATGATTTACTCCAGTATTCATTTGCAGCTGATAGAGGTATTACATCTTTAAACAAATATCATGATGCATTAAACCCTTCTTTTTTAAAGCTACTACACAACATCATTAATACTGCTAACAAAAATGATATTGAAGTATCAGTCTGTGGTGATATGGCCTCAGATACAGAAGGAGCTTATATGCTTTATCTTTTGGGGTTAAGAATATTTAGCCTAGCTCCATCACAAGCTCCAGCAATAGTCTCATCCTTGCTAAAAGCAAAAGAAGCATTGAAAAATATAAATATAGACGAAATACTATCTCAAAAAAATTCACAAAGTGTACGAAAGTTCATAATATAGTTTTATATTGAAAACTTATGGCGTAATACTTGCAGCAGGTGATAGCACCCGCTTTGATGCGGAAGTAAACAAACTTTTTTATAAAGTAAATGGCAAAGAGCTAGTCTTATATCCTGTTGAAACCTTTTTAGACAATAATGAAATTGATGAAGTATTGATAGTTTCTTCTAAGTTAAATAAGTCGGCATTAGAAAAACTTTTCACTGAACATCAAAGTGTTTCAATTATACTCGGTGGAGATTCGAGACAAGAAAGTGAGTACTGTGCACTTCAGTATTTACAAGATAAAGCTACAGACAGTTGTTTGATTGCAATACACGATGCCGCTCGTTCTTTTATGTCCTCTGAGCTTTTAACAAGCCTAGTTAATACAGCGAAAGAACATGGATCTGCAGCGCCTTACTTAGATAACAGTAAATTTTATGATATAGAAAATGATGAAATTGTTACTCATAAAAAAATTGTAGATATTCAGACACCTCAAATTTATAAATATAGAGAATTGTTTGAGTGTTATTCATTTCTATCAAAAAACAATATTACTGGTATGGTTGACACAACAGAAAGCATGTTCAACTTTAATAAATATGAAACCCAAGTAGTTAGAGGTGAGGAGAATAACTTAAAAATTACTTATAAAAGTGATTTAGAAATTATTGAGAAAGCCATTATTTAAAAATGAACCAATTAGATAAATTTAAAAATTTTATAGAAGATCGAAATGAAAACGTAAAAGTAGGGCTTGTTGGAGCAGGTCAAATGGGACAAGGAATTGTAGCCCAAGTATCAAAAATGTATGGAGTAGACCTCGTATGTATTATTGATAGGAATCAAAAACAACTTGATATTGCTTCTGATAGGTATAAAAAACACAAAGAAAATGAGCTTCTTTGTTCTGACAGTATTGCAGCTCTTGATAATGTTGAACTGGACATTGTAATTGAAGCAACAGGTACACCTGCTGCAGGGGCTCTTGTTGCTAAGAATGTTTTAAATCGAGGTATTAATTTAATTTTATTAAACGTGGAAACTGAGGCAACTATCGGCTTAGCTTTAAGAAAAGAAGCAGAAAAAAACAATGCAATAGTGACAGTTGCTGATGGCGATGAACCCGTAGCTGCTCTCGATCTATATAACTTTGCTAAAGAGTTGTCTTTTGATGTTATATCAATTGGAAAAGGCAAAAATAACCCATTTAATACATTCGCTACTCCTAGTTCATTAACAAAAGAAGCATCTTTAAAACAAATGAATCCAAAAATGTTAACCAGTTTTGTTGATGGAACTAAAACGATGGTCGAGATGGCTGCACTCGCTAATTTTCTAGGTTTCAATATAGATATTGATGGCATGCATGGTATAGAGGCGACATATGAAAATATAAATCAGTTCTACATCCCCAAAAAAGATGGAGGCTTACTGGATGAATCACAAGTTGTTGATTTCGCTTTTGGAATTGCTCCAGGTGTTTTTGCAGTAATCTATTCCGAGGATGATTATGTAAATTATGAAATGGAGTATCTAAAAATGGGCAAAGGTCCCTACTGGACTTTAGCCAGACCCTATCATTTAACAAGCCTTGAAATACCAAGAACAATAAGACACATTATGTTGGAAAAGTATTCCAAGTTGAGTGCACAAAGCTGGAACGTTGAAGTTGTTGCCCATGCTAAACAAGAAATTGAACCAGGCACAAACCTTGGTTCAATTGGGGGAGACTATATATATGGAAAAGCACAGAAGACATCATCATCAAAGGGCCTTCTCCCAATCGGAATTGCAGAAGACAATGTTGTCACTAAAGCTATAGCAAAAGGAAACCCAATAGCAATTGATGAAGTGGATGCACAAGATAATGAACTATGTGAATATTGGGACTATCAAAATCAAATATTAGATAGTGATTAATTTCACAAAGAGTTATTATGAAGTTTGATACTGATGAAAAATAACAGACAAAGAATTGGAGCTCAAGAACTCGATTTTGAGTTAGTTGATCTCTACAAGTCAGAAAGTAACAAGTCAGCTACTTTAGCACTACATTTTGATACCGAAGAAACTAATCAATTTTGTGATTTCACTGAAGCTGTTTTAGAAATTGTTGCTAAAAGTAATATTAAACATGGTTCTGTAACACTTTTCACACCTCATACAACTACTGCAGTTGTCATTAATGAATCCGAAACAGGATACATCAATGACTTTAAGAAAAAGATTGAAGAACTTGTACCATCCGATTCTTATTATGAACATGATGATTGGGATTTAAGAACAGAAAACATGCAAGAGGATGAAAATGTTAATGGTAGGTCACACGTGAGAGGTACAATAATTGGATCTACCGGAGTCACTTTACCAATAATCAATTCTGAATTAATTATTGGAAGATGGCAGAGGCTTTTCTTTGTAGAGTTAGACTGCGCTCGCTCCAGAAGACTTTTTGTTCAGACTCAGGATTTAAATTAACCCTTAACTTCTAAGAAGTAATCAGGCTCCTCATCTATTTTCCACTTGATGTTACACCCCATGCTTGGATATTGCGGAGATATAGTTTCATTAGAATTTAGGTAAGTATCCACTGCTTGAGCCAAACTTTCTCCAGTTACGGGTTTGTCATTTCCAGGCCTAGAGAAATCAAACTGCCCTCTATAAATAAGCTCCGAATCACTATTAAATAGGAAAAAATCTGGTGTGCATTGAGCAGTAAAATTCTTTGCAACTGTTTGATCTTCATCAACTACATAAGGAAACTGGTACCCTAATTCAGCTGCATACTCTTTCATCTTTTCAATGCTGTCTTCAGCATATTTTTCCTGTGAGCTGTCATTTGAGTTAATACCAATAACACCAATATTTTTAGCTATTAAATCGTTAGTAAAATCAACCAATCCTTCATTGATGTGCTTTACAAAAGGACAGTGATTACATATAAACATCACTAAAAGACCATTATTTTCGGAAAAATCGCTATTTTTATAATATTTTTCGTCAATT
>LUMN01000166.1_pt1 | contig 23760 bp, 20 predicted proteins | sample 729991 | NCBI WGS metagenome assembly LUMN01 (sample SAMN03860262, study PRJNA289734) | marine metagenome | biome: seawater column; feature: ocean; material: water; isolation source: Red Sea water column Station 22 - depth 25m | place: Saudi Arabia: Red Sea | collected 2011-10-15 | depth 25 m
ATTGGGTGGAAAAATTCCAAGAGGTTGTTTATTAGTGGGGCCTCCAGGTACTGGAAAAACTTTATTGGCAAGAGCTATAGCAGGTGAAGCTGGAGTTCCTTTCTTTACAATATCAGGATCAGATTTTGTAGAAATGTTTGTTGGTGTTGGAGCGTCAAGAGTTAGAGATATGTTTGAACAAGGGAAAAAACATTCACCTTGTATAATTTTTATAGACGAAATAGATGCAGTTGGAAGAAGTAGAGGTGCAGGTCTAGGAGGTGGAAACGATGAAAGAGAACAAACTCTAAACCAATTATTAGTCGAAATGGATGGTTTTGATACAAATGAAGGTGTAATAATTATAGCTGCAACTAATAGACCAGATGTTCTTGATCCAGCCCTTTTAAGACCAGGAAGATTTGATAGACAAGTTGTAGTTTCAAATCCAGATATAATAGGAAGAGAAAAAATATTAAAAGTACACGCAAAAAAAATATCGATGGCTCCAGATGTAAATTTAAGAACTATTGCTCGAGGAACGCCAGGATTTTCAGGAGCTGATTTGGCTAACCTAGTAAATGAGGCTGCATTGCTAGCTGCTAGAAAAAACAAAAGAATTGTAACTTATCAGGAGTTTGAAGAAGCAAAAGATAAAGTAATGATGGGAGCTGAAAGACGTTCAATGGTAATGTCTGAGGAAGAGAAAAGACTTACTGCTTATCATGAGGCAGGTCATGCCATAGTTACAATTAATGAGAAAGCCGCTTATCCAATTCACAAAGCTACGATAATTCCTAGAGGAAGAGCTTTAGGTATGGTTATGCAACTTCCAGAAAGAGACGAAGTTTCTCAAACTAGAGAACAATTACACGCTCAACTCGCTATAGCCATGGGAGGAAGAGTAGCCGAAGAAATAATATTTGGAGAGGATAAAGTTACTACAGGTGCTGCGAGTGACATTGAGCAAGCAACAAAAAGAGCAAGAGCTATGGTTATGAGAGCTGGACTTAGTAAAGAGCTAGGCCCAGTTGCGTATGGAGAAAATGAGGAGGAAGTATTTTTAGGAAGATCTGTTGCAAGACAACAAAATATGTCAGAGGAAACAGCACGAAAAGTCGATAATGAAATAAGAAAAATAGTTGATAAAGGATATGATAGAGCTAAAAAAGTTCTTACTGATAAAATAGACGACCTTCATAAACTTGCAAAAGCGTTGCTTACTTATGAAACACTAACTGGTGAGGAAATTTTAGACATAGTCGACAAGAACGTTTACCCTAAAAATAAAGAAGATTTAAAAGTTGAGGAAGACGATCAAGGTTCAGCACTTGGATCAATTGGTTTAAAACCTAAGATAGTCCATTAAACTTAATGGAAAAATATTACACAAGAGCGTGTAATTTTTTTTATACTTTAAAATCTGGTAAAATAAACAAAAATCATTTACCTTTAAATGGAAACTCTGGTATTAAATTTAGGTCTATTGAGCTTTTAACAAGGAAATCAGAAAAAATAATTAATTTAGATGAGATAAAAAAACTTCCATTTAAATTACAAAATAAAATAAATAGAGATTTAAAAAATATATCCAAAAAAAAAAAATTTAAGGGTTTAAAATTTAATAATACCTTTTCTGATGGTGGAAAATTCATAAAATTTAAATCTGCAGAAAGACAAATAAATAATTTAATAAACTCTGGAGCAAATATAATTGATATTGGCGGTGAATCAACCCGCCCAGGTGCAAAAGAGATACCAGCATCTGATGAGTGGAAAAGAATATCCAAAAAGCTAAGGTTGATTAGAAAAAAAAAGGCGATCTTCTCACTGGATACAAGAAAAAGCCTGGTGATGGAAAAAAGTTTAAATTATGGAATAAAAATTATAAATGATGTTTCAGGTTTTGAGTATGACAAAAAAACAATAAATTTTTTAAAAAAAAGTAAAGTACCATTTGTAATACATCATATGAAAGGCTCACCTAAAACAATGCAAAATAGTCCAAAATATAAAAATGTCTTGCTAGATATTTATGATTATTTCGAGGAAAAAATTAAATATTTAAGATCAATTGGTATTAAACATAACAATATCATATTAGATCCAGGAATAGGTTTTGGTAAAAATTTGAAACATAATATTACATTAATTAATAAGATTTCTATTTTTCATACATTGGGTTTTCCAATATTACTTGGTTTATCTAGGAAAAGATTTATTAAAGATATATCTAATGAAAATGATAGCAAAGACAGGATAGGTGGAACAGTATCATCTTGTATATTCTCTATGTTACAAGGGGTTCAGATTTTAAGAGTGCATGATGTTAATGAAGTCAATCAATCAATTAAAGTTTATAAAAAACTAAATTTCTAATGGAAAAAAAATATTTTGGAACTGACGGAATAAGAGGAAAAGTTAATAATTCTAAAATTAATGGTGAAATGTTTTTTAAGTTCGGTTTAGCTGCTGGCACTTATTTTAAAAATTTAAAAAAAAAAAAACAAATAGCAATTATTGCAAAAGATACCAGATTATCTGGTTATACTTTAGAACCAGCATTAGTTTCTGGACTTGCCTCAGCAGGAATGCATGTATTTACCCTTGGACCGTTACCAACAAATGGATTAGCGATGCTTACAAAAAAAATGAGAGCCAATCTTGGTATAATGATTACTGCCTCACATAATCAGTCTACTGACAATGGAATGAAATTATTTGGACCTGATGGCATGAAATTATCTGACAAAATTGAAAAAAAAATTGAGAAAATAATAGATTCAAATATTTCATCTAAACTGACAAAACCTCTAAATCTTGGAAGGGTAAAAAGATTAGAGGATGCAAATGAAAATTACATAAATATTTTAAAAAGTAATTTTCCAAATAATTTCTCACTGAAAGGTCTTAAAATTGCAATTGATTGTGCTAATGGAGCTGCATACAAAAGTGCTCCAAAATTACTAAGATCTTTAGGTGCGAAAGTTTTTGAAGTTGGAACTAAACCAAATGGAATAAACATTAATTATAAATGTGGTTCAACACATCCAGAAAAAATTAGATCATTAACAAAAAAATTTAAAACTGATTTAGGAATTTCTTTAGATGGAGATGCAGATAGAATAATTTTGACTGATGAAAAGGCAAATATTGTAGATGGAGATAAAATTATAGCCGTTTTAGCCGAGAGATGGAAAAGAAAAAAAATACTAAGAGGAGGCGTAATTGGAACTTTAATGTCAAATTATGGTCTAGAGAAGTTTTTTAAAGAAAAAAAAATCAAATTTTTTAGATCAAATGTCGGAGATAGATATGTAAAAGAGCTAATGCAAAACAAAAAATTTAACTTAGGTGGAGAGCAGTCCGGCCATATTATACTAGGGAACTTTGCAACTACTGGAGACGGATTGCTTGTAGCACTTGAGATACTTTTTTCTTTGAGAAAAGGTAAAAAAGCTAGTGAATTATTCTCTATTTTTAGGCCAACACCTCAAGTACTAGAAAATATTTCAGTTAAGGACAAATCAATAATTAGCTCAAAAAAATGTAAATTTGCAATTAAAAAAGCAGAAAAAATCATATTTGGAAAAGGAAGACTACTGGTAAGAAAATCTGGTACGGAGTCTAAAATAAGAATAATGTGTGAGTCGGAAGACAAAATACTTCTTAACAAGTGCATAAAAATAGTTTCTAAATCACTAAAATAAATTGAAACCTAAATCTAAAATTTTAATTATTGCAGGATCAGATTCTTCTGGTGGAGCAGGAATTCAAGCTGATATAAGAACTATAACTTCATTAGGTGGATACGCAATGACAGCTGTTACTGCTGTTACGTCACAAAATACTACAGGAGTAAAATCTATTATACCAGTCCCCTATAAAGAAATATCTAAACAAATTGAATTTACTTGTAAAGATATTCAACCAAATGCAATTAAAATTGGCATGCTGCACTCAAGAAAAGTTATTAATTCAGTTTCAAGTTCATTGGAAAAGATAAAGGTTAATAAAATAGTCTTAGATCCTGTAATGGTAGCAAAGGGGGGCGCAAGGTTAATTGATAAAAATTCAATAGAAATGTTAAAAAAAAAATTATTGAACAAAGTTTCATTAATTACTCCAAATATTCCTGAGGCTGAAATAATTACTAAAACTAAAATCAATTCAAAAGAGGATATGATATTTGCGGCAAATATTTTATTAAAACTTGGAGCAAAAAATGTTTTAATAAAAGGAGGTCATCTAAATAAACAAAATATTATTGATGTTTTTGTAAACAAAAATGAAATATCAATTTTTAATAACAAAAAGATTAACACCAAAAATACCCATGGCACAGGTTGTACATTATCTAGTGCTATTACAGCTTACTTTGCATGTGGAAAAACATTAAAGAAATCTTGTGAGATGGCTATCAAATATGTTAACGAAGCAATTGCATCTAGACCTAATTATGGAAAAGGTCATGGACCAATAAACCATTTAAATAGTATAGAGATTAAAAAAAGATTTTTATGAAAAATGTTGTTGTTGTAGGGTCCCAATGGGGAGATGAAGGTAAAGGTAAAATAGTTGATTGGTTATCAAGCGAGGCGGATGTTGTCGTAAGATTTCAAGGGGGTCATAACGCTGGACACACATTAGTAATTGATGGAATTACATATAAACTGAGACTTCTTCCTTCGGGAATTGTAAGAAAAGATAAGATTTCTGTAATTGGTAATGGAGTTGTTATAGATCCATGGGCTCTTTTGGAGGAAATTGAGGAAATTAAATCCAAGGGCGTAACTATTAATGAAAAAAATTTAATTATCTCTGAATCAGCAACCTTAATACTTCCATTTCATAAAGAAATGGATGAAATAAGAGAAGATGCAGCTGGAAATTCTAAAATCGGAACAACCAGAAGAGGCATTGGTCCAGCTTACGAAGATAAAGTTGGTAGAAGATCAATTAGAGTAATGGATTTAATTTCTAAAAAAAATTTAAACAGTAGATTAGATAATGTTTTGTCTCATCATAATGCAATAAGGAAAGGTTTAAATAAACCACTTTTTAATAAGGAAAAATTATTAGAAGATTTGCTAAAATTAGCACCTCATATACTTCAGTTTTCTCAGCCTGTATGGAAAAAAATTGATCAATTCAAGTTGTCTGGAAAAAAAATTTTATTTGAAGGTGCTCAAGGAATACTTTTAGATGTTGATCACGGCACCTATCCGTATGTTACCTCATCAAATACTGTTGCATCTTCAGCAGCAACAGGTTCTGGATGTGGACCTAACTCAATAAATTATGTTTTAGGGATAACCAAGGCATATACTACAAGAGTTGGTGAAGGACCATTTCCAACTGAACTTACTGATGATATCGGTGAGCTTTTAGGTACCAGGGGTAAGGAATTTGGTACTGTCACAAGTAGAAAAAGAAGATGTGGCTGGTTTGACGGTGTATTAGTGAGACAAACAATAAAAATTTCAGGAATTGATGGAATTGCATTAACAAAGTTAGATGTGTTAGATGAACTAGATCAAATAAAAATTTGTGTTGCATATGAAATCAATGGAAAAGAAATTGATTACTTGCCTGCAGCGGTAACGGATCAATTAAAAGTTAAGCCTATTTATAAAACTTATCAAGGGTGGAAAACTTCAACAGTGGGATGTAAAAATTTCAATGATCTCCCTGAAAATGCAAAAATTTATATAAGAGACCTAGAAAAATTTATTGAAGCGAAAATTTCAAGTATTTCTACTAGTCCAGAAAGAAACGATACAATACTGGTTTACGATCCTTTTAATAATTAATTTGCTGGCAGAAGATTTTTTGACTTAGCACTATTTAACATGTGCTTTTGCAATTTTTCAAAAGCTTTGTTTTCTATTTGTCTAATTCTTTCTCTGCTAATTTTAAATTTTTTACTTAAATCTTCTAAGGTTATCGGGTTATCTGTAAGTCTTCTTGAGTAAAGAATTTCTTTTTCTCGGTCATTTAAGATTTTAATAGAATCTTGTAGAAGATCTTTTCTTTGCTCCATTTCTTCATTTTGTGCAAATTTCAATTCATGATCCATTTCATTATCTACAACCCAATCTTGCCACTCATCGCCATCTTCACCAATCGGAGCATTTAAAGATTGTTCTTTTCCAGACAATCTTCTGTTCATTGAAACAACTTCTTCCTCACTTACATCTAATCTGTTGGCAATATCTTTTACGTGCTCATCTCTTAAATCGCCCTCAGCTCTTGGTGCAATTTGGTTTTTAAGTTTTTTTAGATTAAAAAATAATTTTTTTTGAGCGGTGGTTGTCCCAATTTTTACCAAGCTCCATGATCTCAAAATATACTCTTGAATTGATGCTTTGATCCACCACATCGCGTAGGTTGCAAGTCTAAAGCCTTTTTCCGGTTCAAATTTTTTTACGGCTTGCATTAATCCGACATTCCCTTCTGATATCATTTCATTTAGAGGTAAACCATAACCCTTATATCCCATTGCAATCTTTGCAACTAATCTAAGGTGACTTGTCACAAGTTTTTCTGCAGATTTTACATTTCCAGTAGTTTGCCAATTTTTTGCAAGCATATATTCTTCCTCTGCATCGAGCATAGGAAATTTTTTTATTTGCGCTAAGTAGGCGGCTAAACCACCCTCATTAGACAAAGCTGGCAAATTATAAGACGTTGTACTCATCGAGGTATTTATTTAATAAAGAAAAGGAAATTTACAATATTTATATTTTCATGTTTTTCTTAGCTTTTTGAGAATATTTTCTAGTTCAGGAGGTAAATTTGATGAAAATTCTAATCTTCTTCCAGTTGAAGGATGATTAAAACCAAGAACTTTTGCATGCAAGAATTGTCTGTCAAGTTTTAATAAAAGATCTTCTAATTCAAAATCAATATTTTTTAATTTTTTAAATTTTTTTTTATATTTTTTATCTCCTAAAATATTATTTCCTTTAAAACTCATATGTACTCTTATTTGATGTGTTCTGCCTGTTTCAAGTTTACATTCTACTAAACTTAATGTTGGTACTTTAGAGTTTTCAAAAATTTCAATAGTTTTATAATTCGTTATTGCTTGTTTTCCTTTCGCAAAACCAACTTCCATTAATTGTCTATTCTTTGTGCTTCTGGTTATTAAAGTTTCGATTTTACTATTTTGTGGTCTCAGTTTTCCCCAGATCAGAGCTTGATATATTCTTGTAATTGTGTGTTTGGAAAATTGATTAGATAAATTTTCGTGTGATTTATTATTTTTTGCAACTACTACCAGTCCTGATGTATCCTTATCAATTCTATGGACTATACCTGGTCTTAGCTCATCCCCAATATTTGATAGATTGTTATCATTTAAGTCCATTAAAGCATTCACAATCGTATTATCATAATTTCCAGCCCCAGGGTGCATCGAAATTCCTGCTGATTTATTAATAACTAATAAATCTTCATCATTATAAATTATGTCTAATTTATATTTGTATGGTTTTAGAGACGCCTTTTTAGGAAGTGGAATTGTTAAAAAAACCTTATCGTCTTTAAAAATTTTTTTTGAGGGATCATTTACAATTTTATTATTAATACTAAGATTTCCATTTATTATCAGGTTTTTGACCCTGGTTCTGCTAAGAAAATCATTTTTTTTAGCTATTACTAAATCAATTCTTTTTCCGTGTAATTCTTCCTCTACAACTAAATTAATGATATTTTTCATTTATTGATATAATAGTACATAATGCGCTCGTAGCTCAACTGGATAGAGCGCCAGATTTCGGCTCTGGAGGTTCAGGGTTCGACTCCTTGCGGGCGCGCCATTATTCACCAATATTTATTAGTGTGCCTTTATCTCGTGCTTTATTAAATGAGTAAAAAAATAAAGTAATTGAAATAATGATATAAACCATATTTAACATATAAGCCTGTATTAAATTTGATATATCAACTGTATTATTTATTAATATGTTTCTTGCCTCTTCAAAAATATAAACGAGTGGCAACATATAAGCTATTTTTTGAAAAATCTCTGGAAGAATCTCAATTGGGTAATATATACAACCAAATGGAGCTAATAAAAACATAGTTGACCAAGCAATATTTTCAAACGAAGGTCCAAATCTTAGAAGCCCTGCTGATACTAAAATTCCCAATGTAATCCCAAATATATAAAGACTTAAAAAAAGAAAAAATAGATAAATTCCAAGTTCTAAGATTGAAATTCCAAATAGTGGAGAAGTTAATAATACAGCAGGTATTAAACCAATTAATGCTCGCACCAAAGCAGTGAAAATTAGTGAGGTTAGAATTTCACTAATTTTCATTGGAGCTATAAAGAGATTTGTAAAGTTTCTGCTCCAAATTTCTTCAAGGAATAACATGTTAAAACCAATACTTGTTCTAAACAAAAAATCATAAAGTATTGCACATGTTAATATAACACCAACTGCATTGTTGTAATAAGTAGTATGAGATGCAAAAAAATTTGAAATAAAACCCCACAATGTAATTTGAATTGATGGCCAGTAGATTAAATCCAGTATTCTTGGAAATGACCTAGTGATTAAATAAAAATGCCTTAAAAATAACCCATACATTTTAATTATGCTCATTAGGTCTCCTTGAAAGTTTTAAAAATACTTCCTCTAAATTTTTTCTACCATGTTTCTCTATAAGGCTAGCAGGACTCCCACTGTCAACAATTATCCCATCTTTCATCATCAAAATTGATTTGCATAATCTAGTGACTTCATTCATGTTATGTGAAGCAAGCAAAATAGATATTTTTTTTTCTTTCTTATAATCTTCTAAAAAAGATCTTATAAAATCACCAATTTCTGGATCTAGAGATGCTGTAGGCTCATCTAATAATAGCACCTTAGGATCATTTATTAATGATTTTGCTAAACTCGCTCTATTTTTTTGTCCAGATGAAAGTTCACCAGTTATTCGGTTTAGTATATCACTTAAACGAAGTTTTGATGTCAGGTAGTCAATTCTATCATTTAAATTTTTAATTTTATAAAGTTTTCCAAAGACAATTAAATTTTGTTTCACAGTTAATTTTTTTGGAAGTTCAATATAGGGAGATATGAAATTAATTTTTTGAAGTATTTTAATTCTATCTTCCTCTATTTTATCGCCCTCAATTAAAATTTCTCCACTTGTTGGTTTTAGTAAACCTAACATCATACCAATAGTAGTTGTTTTTCCAGATCCATTTGGGCCTAAAAGGCCTAAAATTTCATTTTCATTTATTTTAAATGATATTGATTTTACGGCTTGCTTATCACCATAGTTTTTTTTTAGATTTTGCACTTCAACTAAAGTTTTCATTTTTTTACAGCTGCCCGTAACAATCTATCATTAATTGCTTCACCGATACCTCGATTAGGAATTTTCTCGATAGAGATTTGTTTAAAACCTTTTTTTTTAACTTTTCTTAATGTTTTATATAAATTTTTCGCTACTTCCTTTAAATTTTTATTTTTACTTAGGTAAAAAAAATTTTTATTTGATTTAATTCTTTTTGAAATTAATAAGAAAGCTTCAAATTTTTTTGGTCTTTTAATATTTAGTCTTATAGGCAATCCCGGTGAGTAGTGAATTCTTCCCTGCCCGGGCATTACTATATCTTTTTTTTTGTTAGTTCTTTTTTTAATTAAATATTTTTCTATTTTACCTCTGTCTAGACTGCCTAATCTCAATATTTTTTGATTACCTACTAAATTAACTATTGTAGATTCTAGGCCCTCTTTTGACTTCCCACCATCTAAGACAAATTTGATTTTATTCCCAAACTCTTCAATCACATCGGTTTTACATACAGCACTAATACTCTTAGAAATATTAGCACTTGGTGCAGCTAAAGGAAAATTTAAATTTTTTAATAGTTTTCTAGCGATTTTGTGTTTTGGGAAGCGAACTGCAATAGTATTTTTATTATTAGTAACATTATTTGAAATTTTACTTTTTTCTTTTAACTCCAAGACAAAGGTTATGGGTCCAGGACAAAACTTTGAATATAGACTCAAAAATTGATTGTCAATTTTACAATCATTTTTTAGATCTTTTAAATTATAATAATGAACAATAAGAGGATTTTTTCTTGGTCTTTTTTTTAATTTAAAAATCTTATCTGTTGCTTTATCTGAGTAAGCATTCGCCGCTAAACCATAAACTGTCTCTGTAGGAATTCCAATACACTCATTTTTATTGAGATATTTTACTGCTTTTTTAATATTTGAAAGATTGATATTCATATAATATTACCAACTATTATATGAATGAAAAAAATTTGCCAGATGATATTAATTCAAAAACTTTGAATGAGTTAACAGAAATTGCTAATAAAATTATTCAAAATTTAGAAAATCAAAAAAATTTAGAAGAGTCACTAGATGAATATCAAAAACTTATTAGATTAAATAATTTAATTGAAAAAAAATTCCAAAAATCCTCTAAAGAAATTTCAGAGTCAGCAAAATTTAAAATCAACGAAATATCGATTAAAAATGCAAAAAAGATTAAATAAAATTGCAATAGATACGAATAATTTTCTTAAAAAATATTTAAAAAAACAAAATAAAACTGATTTAATTAAACCAATGTCTTATGGCCTATTTTCAGGCGGTAAGAAGATAAGATCAAAAATAATTTATGATATTGGAAGTATATTTAAAATAAATTATAGATCTGTAATCCATATTGGAGCTGCAGTTGAGTGCATACACGCTTATTCACTTATTCATGATGATTTGCCTTGCATGGATGATGATGATTTTAGAAGGGGAAAATTAAGTACACATAAAAAATTTGGTGAATCTACAGCGGTTTTGGCAGGTAATTCCCTTCTAACCTTAGCCTTTGAAATTTTGTCAGATAAAATTTTAAATATTAATGATAAAAAAAAAAATTTATTAATTAATTCTATATCAAAATGTTCCGGTCATGAAGGCGTGGCTGGAGGACAGTTTTCAGATTTAAATTTTGAAAAAAAAAAAATATCACTAAATAAAATTATAGATATGCAAATTAAAAAAACTGGTAAATTATTTTCTTTTTGTTGTTTGGCACCAGTTATTGTTTCTGGAAAATTTAAAGAAATAAAAAAATTTGAAAAAATAGGAGAAAAAATTGGACTTTTATTTCAAATTGCTGATGATTTAATTGATTATAATGGAAATATGCAAATTGCTGGTAAAAAAACTCAAAAAGATTTAGCGAGGGGTAAGGCAACTATTATTCGCGTTTTAGGACAACAAAATTCAATAAAGTATGCCAATATTCTTAAAGAAGAAATTTTTGCCACATTAAAAAAATATGGTAAAAATTCTAATAATTTAAAGGCATCTGTTAAATATATTTTAAATAGAAATAAGTAAATGAGCAAAACAAAATTCTTAAATAAAATTAATTTTCCAACAGATTTGAAACAGTTGAATCATTCTGAACTTAAAATACTTAATGATGAGTTAAGAGAGGAAATGATAAATGCGGTATCAGAAACTGGTGGTCATTTAGGTGCGGGTCTTGGAGTTGTAGAGTTAACAGTAGCTTTACATTATATTTTTGATACACCAAAAGATAAAATTATTTGGGATGTTGGTCATCAATCTTATCCTCATAAAATATTAACTGGAAGAAAAGATAAGATTAAAACTCTTAGACAAGGCAATGGCTTATCAGGTTTTACAAAAAGATTAGAAAGTGAGTTTGATCCATTTGGTGCAGCACACAGCTCGACTTCAATATCTGCTGGATTAGGAATAGCAACTGCAAATAAACTTTCAAATAAATCAGAAGAGGTAGTTGCTGTAATAGGAGATGGAGCAATGAGTGCTGGAATGGCATATGAGGCTATGAATAATGCCGGTGCATCAAAAACAAAAATGATAGTTATTTTAAATGATAATGATATGTCGATTGCAAAACCCGTTGGTGCAATGAAGTCTTATCTAGCAAAAATTTTTTCAGGAAAAATTTATTTTAACTTTAGAGAAACATTAAAATTAATTTTTTCATCATTTTCAAAAAGATTTAGTAAAAAAGCTGGCGAAGCAGAGGATTTTCTTAGATCAGTTGTTACTGGTGGAACTTTGTTTAATTCATTAGGTTTTTATTACATTGGCCCAATAGATGGACACGATTTGGATGTTTTGCTACCTGTTTTAAAAAATGCAAAAGAGTCAAAACATAAAGGACCAATATTAATTCACATTAAAACACAAAAAGGGAAAGGTTACAGTTTCGCAGAAAAGTCAGAGGATAAATATCATGGGGTATCTAAGTTTAATATAGAAACAGGCATACAGCAAAAAAGTGATTCAAAAGTGCCATCTTATACAAAAGTATATGCAAATACTCTTGTTAAGCATGCTGAAAATGACAGCAAAATAATTGGTATAACTGCCGCGATGCCTTCAGGTACAGGAATGGATATTTTTGGAAATAAATTTCCTAATAGAATGTTTGATGTGGGAATAGCAGAACAACATGCGGTAACTTTTGCTGCCGGTCTAGCAACAGAAGGTTATAAGCCTTATGCATCAATATATTCTACTTTTTTACAGAGAGCTTATGACCAAGTGGTACATGATGTTGCAATTCAAAGTTTACCAGTAAGATTTGCAATAGATAGAGCAGGTCTCGTGGGAGCAGATGGCCCAACACATGCTGGATCTTTTGATATAACATATTTGGCTACTCTACCAAATTTTATTGTTATGGCAGCTAGCGATGAGGCAGAATTGGTAAAAATGATAAACACATCTGTTGAAATCAACGATAAACCGTGTGCATTTAGATATCCCAGAAAATTTGAGAAAAAAAGGAGTTAATGCAAGTATCGTAGATGCACGTTTTGCCAAACCTCTTGATGAAAATTTAATTTGGCAATTAGCAACAAATCATGAGGTGATAATTACAATTGAAGAAGGATCTATAGGTGGTTTTGGGGCACACGTAAGTAATTTTTTAAATGATAAAAATCTTTTAGATTCAAATCTTAAATTTAGATCAATGATACTCCCAGACAAGTTTATAGATCAAGATAAGCCTGAAAATATGTATAAATCTGCTGGACTGGATGCTTTATCTATTGAAAATAAAGTACTAGAAGTTTTAAATTCAAAAGTAATAGTAAAAAAGATTAATTAGTTTCCACATTGAGCTTTATTTAGCAAGTAGTGATCAAGTATTACACAATGCATCATAGCCTCTCCTATAGGAACGGCTCTTATCCCTACGCAAGGATCATGTCGGCCTTTAACAGATATAGTTGTATTTTTCCCAAACTTATCAATTGTTTTTCTAGTAGATAATATCGATGAAGTCGGTTTGACAGCAAATGATACAATTATATCTTGACCACTTGATATACCGCCCAAAATACCGCCAGCATTGTTCGAATTGAATTTTGTAGATTTCCCTCTTTGATTAATTTCATCTGAATTTTCTTCACCTGTCAATTGAGCAGAATTCATTCCAGATCCTATGTTTACTCCCTTTACAGCATTGATGCTCATCATAGCTGATGCAAGGTCCATATCTAATTTTGAATAAATTGGCGCCCCTAATCCTACAGGTACTCCCTTAGCTCTAATTTCAATAATTGCACCACAAGATGATCCTGCTTTTCTTATACTAAGTAAATATTTTTCCCAAAGCTTTAGCACAGATTTATCTGGACAAAATAATTGATTTTTTTTGATAAATTTTTCGTTCCAATTTTCTGGATTAGATCCTAAGATTCCTAATTGAGTTACTCCTCCAACAACATCATATTTTTTTCCTAGAATAAATTTTAATATTTGTTTTGCTATACCTCCTGCTGCAACCCTAGAGGCTGTCTCTCTTGCAGATTGTCTTCCTCCTCCTCTATAATCTCTAATTCCATATTTTTTAAAATAGGTAAAATCTGCATGTCCTGGCCTAAATTTATTTTTAATATTTCCATAGTCTTTAGATCTCATATCTTTATTATAAATTATCATTGAAATCGGAGTTCCAGTTGTTTTGCCTTCAAAAATACCAGATAAAATTTCAACTCTATCATCTTCTTTTCTTTGAGTTGTAAATTTTGATTGACCAGGTTTTCTTTTATTTAAATCTTTCTGAATTTCGTCAATATTTATTTTGATATTGGGTGGGCAACCATCGACTACACATCCAATTGCTGGTCCATGAGACTCTCCCCACGTCGTGAATCTAAATATTTTCCCAAAGGTATTAAATGACATATATTTATTATATAAGTTATTTTGTTAAAATTATGAACGAAAAAAACTCTTTTGGTCTAGATATATGTTTTGGTGAAAAAAATAATCCATTTGAATTATTTAAGGAATGGTTTGATGAAGCAAAAAAAACAGAGTTAAATGACCCAAATGCAGTTGCACTAGGCACATCAGATGACCGTGGATACACTTCGGTCAGAATGGTTTTATTAAAAGATTTTAATGAGACAGGGTTTGTTTTTTATACAAATTTTAACAGTGCTAAAGGATTAGCTATTAAAAAAAATCCAAATATATCGATGTGTTTTCATTGGAAAAGTTTACTTAGGCAAATAAGGATCGAAGGTGCAGCTGAACAAGTTTCTGATACTGAGGCAGACGAATATTATTCCTCTAGAAAATATGAAAGCAGAATTGGTGCTTGGGCATCAAATCAAAGCTCAGAAATTTCAAATCGAAAAGAGCTTACAGAATCGATTAGAAACTTTAAATCCAAATATCCTGAACAAAATAATGTCCCAAGACCAAAACATTGGTCAGGATGGCGGTTAAAGCCGAGGTCAATAGAATTCTGGCTAGATGGTGAATTTAGAATACACGAGAGACTGAAATATATTAAAGAAAAAAACGATTGGAAAAAGATTTTATTATCTCCTTAAAAATTTCTTTCTAAACTAAATGATGTCAAATTTTTAAGAATATTTTTATCTTGGTTTTCCTCGAAGATTGATAATGAGTTAGATGCTAAGTTTATAAAATATTCAGCTTTTTTATAGCACTCATTTATAATTTTATATTTTTTTATTTTCTCAAGAGTATTTTTGAATTCATTTTCATCTCTATTTTGTTTTTCAAACAAATTTTTCAAATATTTTTTTTCTTCACTTGAACACCTTTGATATAACAATATAATTGGTAAAGTAATTTTTCCCTCATAAAAATCATTACCTATTTTTTTTCCAAATAATTTAAGTTCTGAATTATAATCTAAAGCATCGTCTGCTATTTGAAATGTAAGACCTAAATTTTTTCCATAAAACTCTAAAGCTTCTTTATATTTATTATCTCTATTCGCCAATATTGCCCCAACTTTAGTAGATGCTGAAAAAAGTGCTGCAGTTTTCAAAGAAATAATTTTTAGGTATGTTTCTTCGAGCATATCTATCTCTCCGTGATGCTGAAGTTGTAACACTTCTCCTTGTGCAATTTCTGAAGAAGTAGAAGAAAGTAGTTTTAAAATTTCTAGGCTTCCATCTTCTACCATCATTTCGAAACATCTGCTAAGCAGATAATCTCCAACTAAAATAGAGGATTTGTTTCCCCAGACAGTATTGAGTGTTTCTTTGTTTCTTCTAACAAGCGCGTTATCAATAACATCATCATGCATTAAGGTTGCAGCGTGAATTAATTCTACACATGCTGCAAGGTTTATATCTCTGCCACCTTTTGAGTATCCACAAAGTTTTGAACTAGATAAAGTTAAAAGGGCTCTTAATTTCTTTCCACCTGTATCCAAATGATAGTCCGTCATATTTTGAATTAAATCAACTTTACTTGTTAATTTTGATGATATTTTTTCATTGACCAATATAAGTTTATCCTCAACAGACTTAAGTAAATCCGAATATGAGTTGTTAATCGTCTTTTTTAATTGAACTACAGATCCCATAGATCGAAAATATTACATTAAGTTTATTATAATACTTATCAATTGACGCACCTATTTCTTCAACTATAAGTATGCTTTATTAATATCGAAATTTTTAATAAGCATATTTATGTTTTCCTTTTTCAAAAAAAAAAAAATTGTAAGCCATATCAGGCTATCCGGTGTTATTGGAAATGTTGGAAAATTTAAACAGGGGATTGATTATTCTAGCCAAGAGGAAATTATAAAAAAAGCTTTTTCATTGAAAAAAGCCCAAGCAGTCGCAATAACAATTAATTCTCCAGGCGGGTCACCAGTACAGTCACACTTAATTTATAAACTAATTAGAAATCAGGCAGACAAATATAAAAAAAAAGTGATTGTATTTGCAGAGGATGTTGCGGCTTCTGGCGGCTACTTAATTGCTTGTTCTGGAGATGAAATATATGCTAATCCTAGTTCAATAATTGGTTCTATTGGAGTTATTTATTCTTCATTTGGATTTAAAGATCTTATTCAAAAAATTGGTGTTCAAAGAAGAGTTTATACAGCTGGAAAAAATAAAAGCACACTCGATCCATTCCTCGATGAAAAAGAAGAAGATATAAAAAGGTTAAAGAATATACAATTAGAACTTCATCAAGAATTTATTGATGTAGTTGAGGAAAGTAGAAAGACAAAGTTGAAAAAAGATATTGGGGTTGAATTATTTTCAGGAGAATTTTGGTCAGGAAAAAAATCTAAGGATCTTGGTTTAATTGATGGTTTGGGTAATTCCGAACAAATTCTAAGAGAAAAATTTGGTGAAAACGTTGAAGTGAAAATTTTTGAGAAAAGTAAAGGATGGCTTGCAAAAAAATTATCTTCTTCAGAAAATCAAGCAGATAAAATTTTGAACTTGATCGAAGAAAGATCTATTTGGCAAAAATATGGTTTCTAAAAGACCTAAATTGAAAAAAGAAAAAATTTTATCATTTCAAGATACAATATTTAGCTTACAAAAATTTTGGGCAAAACAGGGATGTATTATTTTACAACCCTATGATGTTGAGGTTGGAGCTGGAACATTTCATCCAGCAACAACATTGAGATCTTTAGGAAAGAAGCCATGGAAAACAGCGTATGTTCAACCATCTAGAAGACCTACAGATGGAAGATATGGAGAAAATCCAAATAGACTTCAGCACTATTATCAATTCCAAGTATTAATAAAACCTTCTCCAAAAAATATAAAAAAACTTTATCTTAATAGCATTGCATCAATTGGAATAAAACACGAAGAGCACGATATAAGATTTGTAGAGGACGACTGGGAAAGCCCTACTTTAGGAGCAGCTGGGCTTGGATGGGAAGTCTGGTGTGATGGAATGGAAGTAACACAGTTTACTTACTTTCAACAAATGGCAGGAGTTGAATGTGATCCTATTTCTGTTGAAATTACTTATGGATTAGAAAGATTATGCATGTTTATACAAAACAAAAAAAATGTTTTTGAACTTGATTGGAATAATGATGGAATCTTTTATAAAGATGTCTTCCACCAAGCTGAAAAAGAATTTTCAGCATACAATTTTGAATACGCAAATACTGAAAAACTTTTTAAAATGTTTGATATGTTAGAAAGTGAGGCAAGATCAATGATTGAAAATAAAATTTCTCTCCCTGCTTATGATCAATGTTTAAAATCGAGTCATGTGTTTAATATATTAGATTCCAGAGGCGTTATAAGTGTTGCGCAACGAGCAGAATATATCTCAAGAATTCGAGATTTAACCAAAGAGATTGGAAAAATTTGGATAGAAAGTCAGAGTTAAAGTGTCTGAATTATTTATTGAACTATTTAGCGAAGAAGTTCCAGCAAAGTTACAAATCAAAGCAAGAGAACAATTAAAAGAAATTCTTTCAAATTTTTTTGAACAACATAGTGTAAAATATAAAGGTGAAATTAGAATTTTTTCAACACCAAACAGGATTGCTATTAATGCTAAAGGCCTTCCAAAAGAAGTTTTATTCAAATCTAAAGAGGTAAAAGGTCCAAGTATAAATGCACCAGATAAAGCATTAGACGGCTTTTTAAATTCTAATCAAATAAATAAAAATAAGATATATAAAAAAAAAACTGAAAAGGGAGAATTTTATTTTTATAAGAAGCCACAAAAGAAGATAAGTCTTTATAACATGTTGAGAGAAAATCTTCCTCACATTCTGTTTAAAATTACATGGGAAAAATCAATGAAATGGGGGGAACATACCCTGCTTTGGGGTAGGCCATTGAAATCTATTTTATCAATATTTGATGGGAAAAAACTTGAGTTTGATTTTAAGCACCTGAAAAGTTCTAATCTCACTTTTATAGAAAAAGATATAGAAGAAAAAACTAAGTCATTTAATAACTTCGACCAATATTTAAAATTTTTTAAAACCAAAGGAGTAATTATTAACCACGAAAAAAGAAAGGATTTCATAAATTCTGAATTACAAAAGTTATCAAATAACAAAAATATTTTAATAAATACAAGTGAAAGTTTATTAAATGAAATAACAAATATTGTTGAAAAACCGAAAGTATTAATTTGTGAGTTTGATAAAAAATTTCTAAACATACCTAAAGAAATATTGATTATTACAATGCAATCACACCAAAAATATATACCGACTTTTGACAAAAAAGAAAATTTAACAAACTTATTTTTTGTAATCTCAGATGCGAACGATAAAAAAGGACTTATTAAGTCAGGAAATGAAAGAGTTATTGATGCTAGATTGAGTGATGCAGAATTTTTTTGGAATAAAAACAAAACTCAAAATTTAGTCAAGCAGGTTACAAAATTAAAAAATGTCAATTACTTCAAAGGTCTAGGAACTTATTTTGATAAGATTCAAAGAATGCGAAAACTTAGTGGTCTAATATCTGATGAATTTATGATTAGTAAAGAAAAAATAGAAATCGCATCAACAATTTGTAAAGTTGATTTAATGTCTGACTTAGTGGGTGAATTTCCTGAGCTTCAAGGTGTAATGGGAGGTTACTTTGCAGAAACACAAGGCTTTGAAAAAGATGTCAGTCTAGCTGTAGCAGAGCATTATTATCCTATTGGTATGGATAGTAAGTTACCAAAGAAAATTTATAGTATTGCTTTATCACTCAGTGATAAAATTGACTCTTTAGTTGGTTTTTTTGGAATTAATCTAAAGCCGTCCAGCTCAAAAGATCCTTATGCCATAAGAAGAACAGCAATCAGTGTGGTACGATTAATAATTGAAAATAACCTAAAAGTAAAACTTAGAGATTTAATTAATTATTCTTGTATGTTTTACAAAGAACAAGGCTTTGAATTTGATTTAAAGAAATTAAATTTAGAACTTGGGGATTTTCTATATGAAAGGGTAAAAAATTATCTTAAAGAAAAACAAATTAGAAATGATATTATAGAAAGTGCAAGTCATAATTTTTCAATTGATGAATTATTAAAAGTTTATAAAAAAACATACGTTTTAAATAAAAGCATAAACAAAGATTTTGGGAAAGATGTTGTTGCTATTTACAAAAGGTCCGCAAGTATTCTATTAAGCGAAAATAAAAATTTATCCAATTTTAATGGCGATGTTGATCCAGGTTTATTTAAAAATGATTATGAAAAAAATCTTTATAAAAAAATACACGAAATTAAAAAATACTATTCAAGTGTAGGTAGAGATGAAAATTTTGAAGAAAGTTTAAAAATACTTTCATTTTGTAAATCAGAAGTTTTCGATTTTTTTGAGAACGTTATCGTAAACGATAGTGACGAAACGATTAAAAATAACAGACTAGAACTTTTATCAATGTTATGTAAAAGTTTTGATAACTATTTCAATTTTTCAAAAATAGAAGGTTAATGAAAAAGTATATATTTAATTTTAAATCTAAAGTTTCAAATAAAATAAACTTATCAAAAAATATTCTGGGTGGAAAAGGTGCAAATTTATCTGAAATGGGCAGAATGGGCTTACCAGTACCTCCAGGTTTTACAATCTCCACAGAAGTTTGCGAGTTATTTTATAAAAATAAAAGGAAAATAAATCATAAAATTTTAGGGGAGATTGATAAAGAGTTAAAAAATATTGAGAAAGACACTGGAAAAAAGTTTGGAGATTTGAATAACCCATTATTAGTTTCAGTAAGGTCTGGAGCAAGAGTATCAATGCCAGGCATGATGGATACTATTTTAAATTTAGGACTTAATGATGAAACAGTCCACGCTCTTGCAAATAGAACTTCAAATATGCGTTTTGCAAAAGATAGCTACAGACGTTTTATTCAAATGTATTCAAATGTTGTTTTAGGAGTTGAGAATTATAATTTTGAGGAATTAATCGAAAATTATAAATTAACAAAAGGCGTGTTGTTAGATACAGAATTGGATCAGAATGATTGGGATGGATTAATAAAAGATTTTAAAAATATTGTTAAAAAAAAAACAAATCAAGAATTTCCTCAAAACGTAAGAGAGCAATTATTTGGAGCAATTAGTGCAGTTTTTTTATCTTGGGAAAGTCATAGAGCTAAGGTTTACAGAAAGTTAAATCAAATTCCATCAGAGTGGGGTACTGCAGTTAATGTTCAGTCAATGGTTTTTGGAAACATGGGCAATGATTGCGCAACAGGAGTGGTGTTTACAAGGAATCCATCCAATGGCAATCACCAGATATACGGAGAATATTTAATTAATGCACAGGGAGAAGATGTTGTTGCAGGAACAAGAACGCCACAACACATAACTAAAAAAGCAAGAATAGCCTCAAATGAAAGCTTACCATCAATGGAAGAGTCTATGCCCATCGTATACAAAGAATTAAAAAAAATATTACATAAATTAGAGAAACATTACAAAGATATGCAGGATGTTGAATTTACAGTTGAAAATAAAAAACTTTGGATGCTTCAAACGAGATCAGGAAAAAGAACAGCTAAGTCAGCTGTAAAAATTGCTGTTGATATGGTTAAAGAAAATTTAATTTCAAAAAAAGAGGCAGTATTAAGAGTTGAACCAAATTCTTTAGATACTTTGCTTCATCCAACTTTAGATGAAAAATCAAATATAGAAATAATTGCGAAGGGATTGCCGGCATCACCAGGCGCAGCAAGTGGCAAAGTGGTATTTACATCAGATGATGCTGAAAGGTTAAACGCATCAATGCAAAATACTATATTAGTTCGAGTTGAAACTTCACCTGAAGATATTCATGGTATGCATGCTGCTAAAGGCATATTAACTGCAAGAGGAGGTATGACCAGTCATGCAGCTGTTGTGGCTAGAGGAATGGGAAGACCTTGTGTATCAGGCTCAAGTGAAATCGAAATTGATTATGAGAAAAAATTATTCAAAGTTCAAGACAGAGAAATAAAAGAGGGAGATTTAATCACTATTGATGGATCTACTGGTAGGATAATTCTAGGTGAAGTGAAAACTGTTAAGCCAGAAATTTCAGGAGAATTTTCTAAGCTTATGAATTGGGCTGACAATTATAGAAAATTAAAAATACGAACAAATTCTGAGACACCTCTTGATAGTAAAACAGCAAGAGACTTTGGAGCAGAAGGAATTGGGTTATGTAGAACTGAGCATATGTTTTTCGACGAAGAGAGAATATTGTCAGTTAGAGAAATGATACTTTCAAAAACTAAAGATGATAGACTATTAGCACTTTCAAAATTATTACCACATCAGAAAAAAGATTTTATTGATATTTTCAAAATTATGAATGGTTTGCCAGTAACAGTTAGATTATTAGACCCTCCATTACATGAATTTTTACCAAGAACTGATAAGGAAATAGGTGAAGTTGCAAGCTCGTTAAATATTCCAATTAAGGAATTAAAGGTAAGAATCACCGAACTTCACGAACAAAATCCAATGCTTGGGCACAGAGGTTGTAGACTTGGAATATCTTTTCCTGAAATTTATGAAATGCAGTGTAGAGCAATTTTTGAAGCTTTGGTTCAATGCAAAAAACAAAAAGTTAAATCAATAATACCAGAAATAATGATACCTTTAGTTTCAACCGAAGCTGAAATAAAAATTATGAAAGATTTAGTGATAAGGACTGCGAAACAGGTTGAGAGTGAAAAAAAAATAAAGTTAAATTTTTTGGTAGGTACAATGATTGAATTGCCTAGAGCTGCGATAAAAGCAAATGATATTGCCAAACATGCAGAATTTTTTAGTTTTGGCACTAATGACTTAACGCAAACTACGTTTGGTATTAGCAGAGACGATAGTGGTAAATTTCTAAATGATTACATTGAAAATAAAATATTTGACATAGATCCTTTTGTATCAATTGACGAAGGAGTAGGAGACTTAATTGAAATCGCTTCTGAAAAAGGACGAATGCAAAATAAAAAAATAAAGTTAGGTATATGCGGAGAGCATGGAGGAGACCCAAAAAGTATTGAACTTTGTGCTAAAATAGGACTAAACTATGTTTCGTGTTCTCCTTACAGGGTTCCAGTAGCAAGATTAGCTGCAGCTCAAGCGCAATTAAAAAAATAAATAATTTATATTTCTAGTTTTATATCAATTGCAGAAACACTTTGAGTTAACATTCCAATTGAAACTCTATCAACCCCAGTTGATGCAATCTTTTTAATATTATTCATATTAACGCCACCTGAAGCTTCAGTTGTATACTTTTTTTTGACTAATTTAACAGCCTCTTTTAGGTTTTTAAAACTCATATTGTCTAGCAAAACTGTATCAAATTTTAGTCCGTATATTTTGTGTAATTGTTTTAAATTATCAACTTCTACAGTAATTTTTCTTCTTTTTTTGTTTTTAATCGCCCTTTTTATAATATTTTCAAAATTCTTTTCAGAACTTAGATGGTTATCCTTAATTAAAAATTCATCACTTAAATTAAATCGATGATTAATCCCTCCACCTAATTTGACTGCATATTTTTGAAGTACTCTTAAATTTGGGATAGTTTTCCTAGTACAACATATCTTAGTTTTTTTTCCAGCCAGTCTTACAAATTTGTTTGTTTTAGATGCAATACCCGAGATATGGGAAACAAAGTTTAAAGCAACTCTTTCTCCTATTAGTATATTCTTAAGATTACCTTCAATTATTGCTACAATATTACCTTTTCGTATATATGAGCCTTCTTTTTTTTTTATTATAAATTTTATTTTTTTATCAATTAATTTAAATGTTTCTTTTGCAAATTCTAAACCACCAATAATTCCACTTTGATTACTTATCATTTTAACTTTTTTTTTAATGTTATTATTTATAAGATCTGAAGTTATATCACCTGAGGGATAAAGATCTTCGTTCAAAGCTAGTTTACACGTAGATTTTATAAATTGATTGCTTAATAGAATATTTGACACAGATTTTATCTGCCTATTTCTGCCATTCTTTCTACAGACTTTCTTGCTTTTGCAATAGTTTGATCATCCATTACAAGCTCATTAGACTCATTTTCCAAACAATTTAATATTTTAGGTAACGTAATTCTTTTCATATGAGGACATAGATTGCACGGTCTAATAAATTCAACATTTGGATTATCTATTTGGACATTGTCACTCATTGAACACTCAGTAACCATCATAACTTTTTCAGGTTGATTATCTCTAACATACTTTATCATACCGCTAGTCGATCCAGCAAAATCAGATGCTTGAATAACATCAGGAGGACACTCAGGATGTGCAATTATTTTAATCCCAGGATTAGCTCTTCTTATTTCATTTATTTCCTCATCTTTGAATTGTTCATGAACTTCACAAGTTCCTTTCCATGATATAATTTCAGTATTTGTTTGCGAAGCAACATATTTAGCTAAAAAGTCATCAGGTAAAAATATAACTTTTTTAACTTTAAGAGACTCTACAATCTTAAC
>LUMN01000147.1_pt1 | contig 23616 bp, 19 predicted proteins | sample 729991 | NCBI WGS metagenome assembly LUMN01 (sample SAMN03860262, study PRJNA289734) | marine metagenome | biome: seawater column; feature: ocean; material: water; isolation source: Red Sea water column Station 22 - depth 25m | place: Saudi Arabia: Red Sea | collected 2011-10-15 | depth 25 m
GCAGCTTTTTCATTTTTAACAACTTGGAAGGAGCTTCCTGCATTTGGAGCAGTATCAAGACCAAGCACCTCAACAGCTGATGATGGTCCTGCTTGCTTAATCTTCTCTCCAGATGAATTCGTTATTGCCTTTACTTTCCCCATAGACATATCACTGATCACAACGTCACCAACCTTCAAACAACCATTCTGAACTAAGAATGTTGAGACAGCTCCTCTAAATTTATCTAATTCAGACTCAATTACGACACCTTGAGCATCTCCTTCATGAAAAGCTTTCAGTTCAAGAATTTCTGCTTCAAGAGAAATTGCTTCAAGAAGCTTATCGACCCCTTCACCATTAAGGGCTGAAACAGGAATCATCTGAACATTGCCACCCCAGTCTTCTGGCACTAGGTCTTTTGCTCCCAAATCCCCTTTTACCTTTTCAGCATCTGCTCCCTGAAGATCCATCTTATTAATAGCAACTATTATCGAAACTTCAGCAGCTTTTGCATGATTTATAGCTTCTTCAGTTTGGGGCATAATGCTGTCATTTGCAGCAACTACTAACACAACAATATCAGTTGTATTTGCACCTCTAGCTCTCATAGAAGAAAAAGCTGCATGTCCTGGTGTGTCTATAAAAGTTATACTGCTATCCTTTGACTTTACCTCATAAGCACCGATATGTTGTGTAATGCCTCCAGCCTCTGAATCAACTACTTTAGCTTTCCTAATAAAATCTAAAAGTGTTGTTTTCCCATGATCTACATGACCCATTACTGTTACAACAGGTGATCTTGTTTTTTCTTTACCGTCATAAGTAATTTGATTTAATAATTCCTCTTCAACATCATCTGAGGCCTTTGCAATACTGTTGTGACCAATTTCTTCTACAGCCAATATCGCTGTTTCTTGATCTAAAATATCATTAATGGTTGCAGAAACTCCTAAACCCATTAGTGTTTTTACTAGCTCACCACCCTTAATTGCCATCAATTTTGCTAATTCTCCAACTTGAATAGATTCTGGTATCTCAATATCTTTTTTAATAAATTCTTGAGGCTTTTCAAACTTGTGCTTTGGATCATCAATATCCATTCCATCACTTTCTGCATACTTCTCAGCTGCTTTTGAAAGCTCTTCTTTAACATTCTTAGGTTTTTCAGCAGCTTTTGTATTTTCTTTATTTTTCTGTTCTGCTTTGAATCTTGCTTCTCTTTTAGAGGCAGCTTCTTTTAGCTGTTCTTGCCTTTTTACCTGCTCAGCTTTCAATGCTTCTGAAGCAGCCTGTCTTTTCGCCTCAATATTGTCCGAGTAGCTCTTAGTTTCACTAGAATTAGCAACAGCTTTACCGCCTTTAGATTTAACCTTTATACCAACCCCTGATGATGATGATATTGATGATGAAGTTTGTTTTTGTTTCTGCTTTAAAGATCTTAGAAGAATTTGTTTGTGGGCTGTCGTTACTTCGTCTGTTGCACTGCTATGAGACAATCCAGCAGATGACATTCTTTTAAGTAATGCTTCCTCAGAGATTTTAAGAGTCTTTGCAAAATCTTTAACCGTTGTTTGTGCCATCTTTTATTTGAACCAATGCTCCCTTGCTTTCATAATCATTTCTGAGGCTGAATCCTCAGAAATATCAATTATTTCCATTAACTCATCTGTAGCAAGTTCAGCTAAATCATCTTTATTCTTGATGCCTGATTTAGTCAGTGCATTTACCTGTTCATGGCTTAACTCAAGATCAGTTAATGACTCTTGATCTTGTTCATCCTGCTCAACTTCGCTCATTGCTTCTAGAAGAGCTGCATCTTCAGCAGCACTTTTCACTCTTTGAATTTCTTCTTCATCTTCAAAAATATTTGAAAGTTTTTTCTTGGAAGCATATGCAATATCATCAAAACTCCTTAATCCTAATTCAATAATTGATTCTGCTGATTCTTCGCTTACTTCAAGACTAGCAACAAGCTTTCCAAGGAATTCAGTCTCGTCAACCTTTTCTTTAGCTTCTGCTTCTTCACTGCTTATAATATTTAAGTCCCAACCCGAAAGTTTTGATGCTAATCTAATATTCTGACCTCTTGCTCCAATTGCTAGTGCAAGATTTTCTTGATTGACAGCAATCTCCATAGATTTTGATGTTTCATCTAAGACTATTGACTCAATCTTAGCCGGCGCTAGAGAATTAATTACTAATTGGGCAGGATTATCATCATAAATTACGATATCTATTCTTTCATTACCAAGCTCTCCAGAAACTGCTTGAACTCTTGATCCTCTCATCCCAACACAGGCACCTACAGGATCAATTCTTCCATCATTAGTTTTAACAGCTATTTTTGATCTAGATCCCGGATCTCTAGCAACGCCTCTTATTTCTATTACATCTTCATTGACTTCAGGTACTTCTATTCTAAAAAGCTCAGTAACCATTTCTGAGCAAATTCTACTTAACATTAATTGAAGTCCTCTGCCTTCAATCTCTTTTATTTGTAAGACGGCTCTAACTCTGTCATTAATTTTAAAAATTTCTCCGGGTAAAATCTGGTCTCTTGGAAGAATAGCTTCAGCATCTTGACCTAGATCAACAATAATGTTGTCTCTTGTCACCCTCTTAACAAATCCAGATACTAAATTATTGTCACTTGACCGAAATTTCGAGACGATAAGCTCTTTTTCAGCCTCTCTAACTTTTTGAAGCATGACCTGTCTAGCTGCTTGCGTTTCAATCCTTCCAAACTCAACATTATCAACCTGCTCAAAATAAAGTTCTCCAATCTCCATAGATGATTCAGAAGGTGATATGTAAGATTCCCTGTGGAATTCTTCATCATTCTCATCAAGCACTTCCCACTGTCTTTTTGTAATGAATTCTCCAGATCCTCTATCTACTTCAACAATAAGTTGAGCATCCTCATGAAAGTGTCTTTGTGAGGCAGATGCGATTGCTAACTCCATAGCAACAAAAATAACATCTTTCTCAAGACCCTTCTCTGAGGAGACAGAATCTACAACAGCTAAAATTTCTTTACCTTCCATTTTTTTCCCTCAAAATTTCTTTGTAATTTGGCATTAATTTGCACATATCTATTATCCCAAAGTCGATAGTTAATTCTTCTTTTCCAATATTTAGTTCAAGAGAATCATTTTCGACTGACTTCAAAATTGCTTTAAATGTTTTTTTATCATTAATCTTGTCTTTCAGCTTTATCTTTAATGTTTTTCCTACAAAATCATTCAATTGGTAGCTGTAAAAGAATTTTCTATCAAGACCTGGAGTTGAAACTTCAAGAACATAATCATCTATAAAATCTGAATCAACTGAAAGTTCAAGATTTAAGTCTCTAGAAATATTTTCACAATCATCTATAGTGGCGCCATTTATGGCATCTATAAAAACCCTTAATGTAGGAATATTCTTACCTTGGGAGATCTCTAAGCCCCAAAAATCACACCCATGATCATTTACAATGGGTTCAATAATTTCTTTAATTCTTTCTTTTTCCATATTCCATATACAAAAACAGGGCATATGCCCCATCAAAAATCCTAATTTTTGACTGGTAGCGGGGGCTGGATTTGAACCAACGACCTTCGGGTTATGAGCCCGACGAGCTACCAGACTGCTCCACCCCGCAACGCAGCGAAAGTGAAGTTTATAGAAATGATAGCCAGTTGGTCAAGGCATATCAAATTTTTTTTATTTAAATATTTTGAGTTATGATATGTTTTTTTTAAAGCCGAAGTGGTGGAATTGGTAGACACGCTATCTTGAGGGGGTAGTGAGCTAATGCTCGTGCGGGTTCAAGTCCCGCCTTCGGCACCAACCTTATTCTGTTGGAAGTGAATCTAATTCGTCTATTTCTTCTAAGATAATTTCCTGTTCAGGAAAGCTTAAGTTATCTTGCGTGTTTAAGTTTTTTAGGAGAACAGCTTGAGTCATTGCAAGAATTAAGAAAAGTGAGCCAACAATCCATGTTAACCTTCCAAGAAGGTTGGAAGGTCCAAGAGCACCAAACATTGAGTTAGAAGATCCGCCGCCAAATGCTGACCCAAGGTCAGAGCCTTTACCCTGTTGAAGTATCACAAGAATTACAAGCAAAACTGCCAGAATAATACAAAGAATTTGTACAAATAAAATCATCTTTTAAAAAGTCTCCAAAAAATCATTATAAATATCTAAAAAATCTTTTCCATTCAAAGAAGCTCCGCCAATTAAAGCTCCATCAATATTTGTTTGTTGAAAAAAACTTTTAGCATTTTCACAATTTACACTGCCGCCATAAATAACACTAATAGCTTCAATTTCAGCGATGGATTGTACTATATCTTTAATATGTTGGTGAATATTATTCACCTCATCTACAGTAGGTGTCTTTCCTGAACCAATAGCCCAAACTGGCTCATAAGCTATTACAACAGTCTTTTTAGTAGATAAAGATGTAAATATTTCTTTGATTTGCATATCCAGCACTTCAAGAGTTTTACCTGCGTTATAGTCTTCAAGAGATTCACCAATACAGACAACTGGCATAATATTCTTCTGAAGACATATTCTTAGCTTTTCTGAAACAAGGCTATTTGTTTCATTATAAAACTCTCTTCTTTCTGAATGACCTAAAATTGAGAATGTGCAGCCTTTGTCAATCACCATATCAGCACTTATATCTCCTGTTTTAGCGCCATCATTAAATCTAGAGATATCTTGTGCGCCAAGAAAACCAAATTTAAAAAGGTTTTTTAGTTCAGTTAAGTGAGAAATTGGAGGGGCAATTCCCATAAACCTAAAGTGGGAAGATTTGCTATCAAAATCCTTTTCTTCAATATTGGACACCATCTCACTTTGGATCCAGCCTGAAATACCACCAGAGGGTATATTCATTTTCCAATTTGCAATTACTAGAGGGTGTGACATTTTATTAAGGGTATATTATGCGGTTTTAGACTCAAATAGCTTAATGAGATCATTTGTATATTTTTTGGCTGTTTTTTTGTTTTCAGATTCAATCATTATTCTAATTTTATTTTCAGTACCTGATGGCCTTACAAGAATTCTATTAATTGTTAAATCTGACTTGATATCATTTATGGCTGTTTTTATTTCGGCATCACTGACAATATCTTTGTTTATAACGCTTATGGATTCGTTTATTTGAGGAATTTTATTGTAATTAGAAAGAACATCTTTTGGATCTTTCTCAAGCATAACTAGTGAACTAATTGTTTTTAAAGCTGCTATAGTTCCATCACCTGTGCTGACAAGGTCTCTGCAGATAATATGTCCGGAAGGTTCTCCCCCAAGGAGCCAACCCTCTTTTGATAATAAATCTGAAACATATTTATCGCCAACATCCGCTCTTTTGAATGAATATCCAAGTTTATTAAGGCCATCTTCTAATCCAACATTAGACATTTGAGTTCCAACTATGCCTGACCATGGGCCTAGTCTGTTAGGATTGGCAAAACCTAATATGTAGAGAATGTCATCACCATCTAAAATATTTGATTCTCTGTCTACGATGGTTACTCTATCAGCATCACCATCTAGTGACACTCCAAAGTCAGCTCTATGTTCTTTAACAAGTTTTTGAACAAGCTCAGGATTTGTTGAGCCACAATCTTGATTAATATTGAATCCATCGGGCTGATCACCAACAACTATTGTCTCAGCTCCTAACTCACGAAAAACATCTGGAGAAACCTTATAAGATGCTCCATTTGCGCAATCAAGGACAATTCTTAAGTCACTAAAACTAATCTCATCAGGAACCGTTGATTTACAAAATTCAACATATCTTGGTCCGGATTCATCAAATCTTTTAGCTTTTCCAATTTCTACTGATGGTAATGAAGTAATTTTCTCACTTAAAATATTTTCGATCATCATCTCAATTTTTCTATCGATTTTTACGCCACTATTATCAAAAATCTTAATTCCATTATCTTGATAATCATTATGAGACGCACTTATTACAATGCCACACTGATTTCTAAAAGATTTAGTCAAATACGCAACGCCTGGTGTTGGCAATGGGCCCAGAAGTCTTACATTCATCCCTACAGACAAGAATCCCGCTTGAAGTGCAGCTTCAAGCATATACCCTGACACTCTGGTGTCTTTTCCAATTAATACCGTATCCCAGCCAAGTTCTTTAAAAACAATGCCGGCTGCATGACCGATGCGAAGACATGCTTCAGGAGTCACTTTAGTTTCGACAGGCCCCCTAATTCCGTCGGTACCAAATTTAAGATTCATGTATCTATTATAACTCTTCTGCTGGTCCTTTTATTGAAGATTCTTTTGTACTCTTTTTTGGAGGCTCATCATCATTATTCCAATCACTCGGCTCCCTTGGCTCTGCACCACTCATGATGTCATCAATTTGATGCTGATCGATTGTCTCATATTTTAAAAGTGCCTCAGCCATTGTATGAAGTTTATCCATATTATCCTTCAAAATAGTTTCAGCCCTATCGTAGCAAGAATTAATTATGTCTTTTATTTCACTATCAATGAGTTTCGAAGTTTCATCACTATAAGTCTTTGATGATTGAGATGCGGATCTCCCTAAAAATGGGCTTGAATCATCTTCTCCAAACTTAAGAGGGCCAACCTTGTCAGAAAGTCCCCATTTGGTAACCATGTTAGTGGCAATTCCTGTAGCAACTTCTATGTCGTTTGAGGCTCCTGTAGTTATATTTCTCTCCCCATTAATGAGCTGTTCAGCTATTCTACCGCCATAAAGCGTGCATATTCTGCTTAAAAGATACTCTTTACTTTGCATATACTTATCATCTTCAGGAAGGAACATAGTAACTCCTAGCGCTCTTCCACGTGGAATAATTGTTACTTTGTAAACTGGATCATGCTCAGGGACAATTCTCCCAACAATAGCGTGTCCTGCTTCGTGATATGCAGTTAAACGTTTTTGTTCTTCAGTTAGAATCATTGATTTCCTTTCAGGACCCATCATAATTTTATCTTTAGCAAGATCTAAGTGAGATTGCTCAACTTTTTTATCGCCATATCTTGCAGCAAATAATGCCGCTTCGTTAATTAGGTTTGCTAAATCAGCACCAGAGAACCCCGGTGTTCCTCTGGCAATTGCTCTAAGGTCAACATTTTTATCAAGAGGGACTTTTCGAACATGAACTTTTAAGATTTGTTCTCTTCCTCTGATATCTGGCATGTCAACAACAACCTGTCTATCAAATCTTCCTGGCCTCAGAAGTGCTGGATCAAGAACATCTGGTCTATTTGTTGCTGCAACTATGATAATTCCGTCATTAGCCTCAAAACCATCCATTTCAACAAGAAGCTGATTTAAGGTCTGCTCTCTCTCATCATGTCCTCCACCAAGACCTGCTCCTCTATGCCTTCCAACGGCATCAATTTCATCAATGAACACAATACATGGAGAATTCTTTTTTGCTTGATCAAACATATCCCTTACTCTTGAGGCACCAACACCAACGAACATTTCAACAAAATCAGAACCGGAAATACTAAAGAAAGGTACTCTGGCCTCACCTGCAGTAGCTCTGGCAAGAAGAGTCTTACCAGTACCTGGAGGGCCCACCATCAAAACACCTCTTGGTATCTTTCCACCAACTTTTTGGAATCTTGTTGGGTCTTTTAAATAATCTACAAGCTCCTGAACATCTTGTTTTGCTTCCTCACAACCAGCCACATCTTTAAATGTAGTCTTAACCTTTCCACCTTCCATTAATTTAGCTTTACTTTTTCCAAAAGACATTGGTCCGCCTCTACCGGACATGCTTCCTTGCATTTGCCTCATAAAAAAGAAAAATATCGCAAGTAATAGCAATATAGGGAATGCACCAACTAATAATTGTGACCATACCGATGGCTGTTCGACTTCTTCATACGAGGTGATTACGCCATTTTCCTGCAGGGCAGCATCTAAAACAGGATCAGACTTATAAATAGGATGATTAGTTTTAAATTTGGAACCATCTAATCTCTGACCAAAAATTGTCATTTGGTCACCTTTATAAGTTACCTCAGATACTCTGTCTGAGAGAACTTCCTGCTTAAATTGACTGTAAGATATAGTTTCTCTTGGCGCTGTTGGTTCAACATTATTGAATACTAAAAAAATAATAGAGCCTAAAACCAGCCATACAAAAATATTTTTTAAAAAATCATTCATAATTACTTAATACCGTATAAATATATCTCTTTTGACTGCTTCTTGGAAGCAGCGGGTTTAGCAGTTTGAACTATTTTTAAATTTTTTTCCATTTCTTTCCTAAATTTCTTCAGATTTGAGTTTTGAAAGGTTTTAACAATAAATACACCGTTATTATCTAAAAATTTAATTGCTCCCTCTAAAGTGAGCAAATTAAGCTCAAGAATATTTTCTTCATCAATACTGCTTATACCACTTAAATTTGGGGCTAAATCAGAAATCACAAGATTAAATTTATTTTTTAAACTGCTTAGTTGATCTATTTTTTCAATATTCCTTAAATCTTCCTGTATAAACTTCACTCCTTTAATTTGTTCCATTTCTAGAATGTCTATAGCAAATATTTCTGCGCTTGGATATTTATTTGCTAAATAATGAGACCATCCACCTGGAGCAGCTCCAATATCAAGAATTAGATTTGGATTCTTAATTTGTTTTATTTTTTCAGTTATTTGAATTAACTTGAATACAGCTCTTGATCTGTATCCTAAAGATTTTGCTTTTTGAGCCCAATTATCAGCATGCATGAATTAAATATGCTCTACTTCCTCTATCTCAAAATTGAGCTTTCCAGATGGTGTTTCAATACTGACTTCATCACCAATAGACTTACCTATTAAGCCCCTACCAATAGGCGTATCAATTGAGATCATGCCATTTGCAGGATCTGATTCAAGGTTTCCTACAATTCGATAAGAGGTTGTCTCATCAGTATCTAAGTTATAGAGCTTTATAGTTGCTCCGAAAACAACTTTTCCAGTCTTAGGAAGCTCTTTAACATCAATTACCTGAGCATTTGACAATGCATGCTCAAGCTCATTAATTTTAGCCTCAGTTAATCCCTGTTGCTCTTTTGCTGCATGATATTCAGCGTTCTCTTTTAAATCCCCATGCGCTCTTGCCTCAGCAATGGCCTCTGAAATCTGAGGCCTATCAACAAACTTTAACTTTGTTAATCTTTCTTTGAGGATTATTTCTCCCTCTTTTGTAAGTGGCACCTTAGACATAAACTAATTATATCAACTTGTGGTGATTAGTTAATTTCTTGTAACGAGCTGAACTCCCAGTCCTCTTCTTTGTTTTCTAATGCCTTAACCAAAGCATCTGCTCCGAACATTGTTGTTGTACATAAAATCTTTTTTCTTAGAGCTGTCTGCCTTATAGATGCAGAATCTTTTATAGACTGTCTTCCTTCAGTTGTATTAATAACGAGACAAACTTGATCATTAACAAGCTCATCAACTATATGTGGCCTTCCCTCAGCAACCTTATTAATCTCCTGTACATCAAAACCTAATTTTTTAATATATTTTGCAGTCCCTTTAGTAGCAATAATTTCAAAACCAAAACTAATTATTTTTTCTACTATTGAATCTAAGTATTTCTTATCATCTTCTTTCACGCTTATAAAAATCTTTCCTTTTCTTCTGAGAACTTTATTAGCAGCTTTTTGTGCTTTTCCATATGCTTCACCAAAATTTCTTCCAATGCCCATAACCTCTCCAGTAGATTTCATTTCGGGCCCTAAAATTGGATCTACATTAGGAAACTTATCAAATGGAAGCACAGCTTCTTTAACAAAAAACATATTTTCAGGTAGCTTATTTGAAAATCCTAGTTCTTTTAAGCTCTTTCCAACCATTGTTTTTGCAGCAACTTTCACCAGAGAATTACCAATACATTTTGAAATAAAGGGAACAGTTCTGGATGCTCTGGGATTTACTTCAAGAATGAAAACTTCATTATCTTTAATTGCAAATTGAACATTCATCAGACCAATAACATTCAGCTCTTCTGCTAACTTTTTAGACTGAAGTTCTAGCTTTTTAATTATTTCCTCACTCAGAGAATAAGGTGGCAGAGAGCAAGCTGAGTCACCTGAATGAATTCCAGCTTGTTCAATGTGTTGAAGTATTCCACCAATTACGATCTCCTTGCCATCTGAAACAACATCTACATCAACCTCAATTGCATTATCAAGATAATGATCTAAAAGTATTGGTCGTTCATTGGAGGCTTGCACTGCATCGGAAATATATATACCTAGCTCATCTTTATTATTTACAAGCTCCATAGCCCTTCCGCCTAAAACATATGAAGGTCTTACAACAATCGGGAAGCCAATTTCATCTGATTTGTTAAGCGCTTCTTTTAAACTCGACACAGTTGCATTCTTTGGTTGAAGAAGATCAAGCTTACTAATAATTTCTTGGAACCTTTTTCTATCTTCTGATCTGTCAATTGCATCAGGCTCTGTTCCAAGGATATTTACGCCATAGTTCTCAAGATCATTTGAAAGTTTTAGAGGAGTTTGACCGCCAAATTGAATAATGACTCCATCGGGTTTTTCTAAGTCAATAATATCTAAAATTTTTTCAGAGGTTATTGGCTCAAAGTAAAGTCTATTTGAAACATCATAATCTGTTGAGACAGTTTCAGGATTACAATTAACCATAATTGATTCGAAACCTTCCTCCTGCATCGCTAGAGATGCATGTACACAACAATAGTCAAATTCAATGCCTTGACCTATCCTGTTGGGGCCACTTCCGAGGACTAATATTTTCTTTTTCGAGGTTGGCTCACTCTCACAAATACCTTCATAAGTAGAGTACATATAACATGTTGAAGTTTTAAACTCTGCAGCGCACGTATCAACACGCTTATAAGAAGGCAATATATTCTGCGACTTCCTCTTTAATCTTACTTCTTCATAGCTTTCGTCAAGTAAATCTGCGATTCTTTGATCACTAAATCCTTTAGTCTTAAGCCTTATGAAATTCTCCTTTGATAAGTTTTCAAGCTTAGAGCCTTCAATTGCATTTTCTTCAGAAACTAAATCTTCAATTTGTCTCAAAAACCATGGATCTATAGATGTTAGATCAAAAATCTTTTCAAGAGACCATCCGCATCTGAATGCATCTGCTATATAAAAAAGCCTTTCAGGTCCTGGAAAAGTTAACTCAAATCCAAGCTTCTCATTAATTAACTCACTATCATCAAGAATTTTTTCTAGCCCACATTTGTCATCCTCCATACTGCAAATGGCTTTTTGAAGAGACTCCTGAAAATTTGAGCCAATTGACATAACTTCACCAACGGATTTCATCTGTGTAGAAAGTCTTGGTTCAGCTTGTGGAAACTTTTCAAACGCAAACTTTGGTATTTTTGTCACAATATAATCAATTGAAGGCTCAAATGATGCAGGAGTTAATCCTGAGGTTATATCGTTTTTAAGCTCATCAAGGGTATATCCAATAGACAAAAGTGCTGCAACTTTTGCAATAGGGAATCCAGTTGCTTTTGAAGCTAAAGCAGAAGATCTACTTACTCTGGGATTCATTTCTATGACAACCATTCGACCGTCAACTGGATTTATGGCAAATTGAACATTTGAACCACCAGTTTCCACACCTATTTCTCTTAAAATTTTAAAAGAGGCATTACGCATTATTTGGAATTCCTTATCTGTTAAAGTTTGTGCAGGTGCTATCGTTATTGAGTCTCCAGTATGAACACCCATTGGATCAAAGTTCTCAATAGAGCAGATAATAATGCAGTTATCACTTTTATCTCTTACAACCTCCATTTCATATTCTTTCCAGCCTAAAAGAGACTCATCTATTAATAGTTCATTTGTTGGAGATAAATCTAATCCTTTCTCACAGATTGTTTTAAATTCTTCTATATTGTATGCAACTCCACCTCCAGACCCGCCAAGAGTAAACGAAGGTCTTATAATGCATGGAAATCCTATCTCTTTTTGAACCTCTAATGCATCCTCCATAGAGGATGTGTATAAGAGACAGCCTATTAATTCAACATTATATTTTTTTAAGATTCCTTCCCTTGCCAATGAAAGAGCAGTATTTAAACCTGTCTGTCCTCCCATGGTTGGGAGAAGTGCATCTGGTCTTTCCTTCTCTATTATCTTGGCAACTGACTCCCAGTGAATTGGTTCAATATAAGTAGCATCAGCAAGCAATGGATCAGTCATGATTGTAGCTGGGTTTGAGTTGACTAAAATTACTCTATAGCCCTCTTCTTTTAATGCTTTACATGCCTGGGCTCCAGAATAATCAAATTCACATGCCTGACCGATAATAATAGGCCCTGCACCAATTATCATTACTGATTTTATGTCATTTCTTTTTGGCATTTTTATCTATCATTTCTTTAAATTGCTTAAATAAACTAACTATATCTTGTGGACCTGGACTTGCTTCAGGGTGTCCTTGAAAACTAAATGCAGGCCTATCTTTAAATGAAATACCCTGAATCGATTGATCAAAAAGTGATACATGAGAAATCTCAATATTATTTGGCAATGAATCCTCATTCACAGCAAAGCCATGATTTTGACTTGTTATGAATACTTCCTTAGAGTTTAAAGATTGAACAGGATGATTTGCCCCATGATGACCAAATTTCATTTTTTCAGTCTTTGCTCCCCCCGCAAGTGCTAATAGTTGGTGACCTAGGCAGATTCCAAATATGGGAATATTTTCATTCAGCGCCCTTTTAATATTTTCGATAGCATAATCGCAGGGCTCTGGATCGCCAGGTCCATTTGATAAAAAGATGCCATCTGGATTCATCTTTAGAACCTCATCAAAAGAGCATCTGGCATTTACAACTGTTACTTTGCCAACATGCTCAGATAGAAGTCTTAAAATATTCTTTTTAATTCCATAGTCATATGCAACTATATGAAGCTTGCTTTTTGACTCCTTAAAATCAGGCCAGACTCCTTCGTTCCAAGAATATAAACTTTTAGTTGTTACTTCTTTGGCTAAATCCATTCCCTCAAGACCATCAAAGCTTTTTGCTAAAGATATTGCTGATAGTTCATTATTTTCATCTATCGGACTGATGCATGCTTTCAATGAGCCTTTTTCCCTTAAAATAATTGTTAGTTGTCTAGTATCTATTCCAAAAATCCCAATAGAATTATTTCTTGCCAAGAAATCATCAAGATTTTCTTCAGATCTGTAGTTGCTTGGCTGAGAGATATAATTTCTTATAACGACTCCTTCAGCATATATATTATCTGATTCATTATCTTCAGAATTAATACCTGTATTGCCTATATGAGGATGGGTAAATGTAATAATCTGTTTGCAATAAGATGGATCAGTTATTATTTCTTGATAGCCACTCATGGAAGTATTGAAAACAATTTCGCCAATTGCTACTTTTTTAGCTCCAATACCATGACCAACAAATGTGCTTCCATCTTCAAGTGCTAAGATGCATGGAAAAGACACTATGATTTACTCCTTATTGAGAAGAATTGACAGAAAAAAATAGGATAAAAAAATATTTTTTTTGGGGATTTTAATGAGCTAAAATTACATGCTGGCATTAAAATTGTACTTTACAAGGTTAATTAAAATTAGTCTATAGATATGCATCAAAAATAATGAATATTTCAATAAAAAATAAAAATGATATAGAAAAACTGAGAAGTGCTGGTCAACTTGCTGCAAATGTCCTCAATATGATTACTGAACATGTTAAACCTGGGATATCAACAGGGGAACTAGACGATATTTGTCATGACTTTATTGTTAATGAGCAAAAAGCGATTCCTGCTAATATTGGTTACAACGGCTATGAAAAAACATCATGCATAAGCGTTAATCAAGTTATTTGTCATGGCATACCTAATCAAAACAAAATCCTCAAAGACAACGATATTGTAAATATTGATGTTACAGTCCTTAAAGATGGTTGGTATGGAGATACCTCAAAAATGTTTTTAGTTGGTAAGACGCAACCTCACAATGAGAAATTAGTCTCAGTCACTCAAGAATGTTTGTACAAAGCTATTGAAATTGCAAAACCTGGTATCACCTTAGGCGACATAGGCCATGTTATTCAGTCTCACGCTGAAAAGAATCACTATAGCGTTGTTGAAGACTATTGTGGTCATGGAATTGGTAAGGTCTATCATGAAGATCCTCAAGTGTTGCATTTTGGAAAACCAGGCACAGGAATCGAGCTTGTTGAAGGAATGTGTTTTACTATTGAGCCTATGATTAATCAAGGTACAAAATATACTAAAATACTTTCGGATGGTTGGACGGTAGAAACAAAGGATGGAAGAAATTCAGCACAGTGGGAACATACAATTGCCATTACATCAAATGGATGTGATGTCCTTACTAAAAGAGATGAAGAGAGATTTTAGTGAGTAATTTAGAACTTCTTAAAAAATTAATAAAAATTGAATCCATTAGTCCAAATGACAACGGTTGCTTTGATGTTATTAAGCAACAATTTGATGGTTTAGATTTTTCTTTCGAAGAAACAAACTATAAAAATATTAGTAACCTAATCATCACCAATGGAGATTCAAAAAATAAAACTTTTTGTTTTTTAGGTCATACGGATGTTGTTCCCCCTGGTCCTGAAAGTGAGTGGAGTGTTCCACCTTTTTCTGGTGAGATTATAGATAATAAGATTTATGGAAGAGGAGCTGCTGATATGAAAGGCGGTGTAGCTTGTTTTATCTCTGCTCTTAAAGAGTTTCTTTGTGAATACAAAGATCCCTCTTTTAACATTATGGTTTTATTAAATAGTAATGAAGAGGGTAAGTTAGAAAATGGGAAAGTTGATAGGGTGATCAATGAGATGATTGATAAAGATAAATTTATAGATTTCTGTTTAATTGGTGAACCTAGTTCATCAAAAAAAGTTGGTGATGTTATAAGGATTGGAAGAAGAGGTTCGCTTTCAGGTAATCTTAAAGTATATGGTATTCAGGGTCATGTTGCATATCCAAAGCAAGCATTAAATCCGATCTTGGGGATAGGTAAAACATTAGAAGAACTAAAAAATATGGAATGGGATCGCGGCAATGAAAATTTTGAACCAACAAGTTTTCAGGTTTCAAATATTAAATCTGGAACAGGAGCTGAAAATGTAGTGCCCGGAGTTTTGGAAATGACTTTCAATTTTAGGTTTTCACCAGAGTCATCTCCAGACGGACTCAAGGAAAAATTTGAGGCATTGTTAAAAAAATCAGATCTTAAATACGATGTAAGTTGGACACTTAGCGCCCTTCCATTTTTGACTGCAAAAACTGAATTCATAGATATTGTGAAGTCATCAATTAAGGAAATAAATAATATCGATACTAAAATTGATAATGGAGGTGGTACATCTGATGGAAGATGGGTTGCACCAATGGGATCAGAGATAGTTGAGCTTGGACCTCTAAATAAAACCATCCATCAAATTGATGAACATGTCGATATTGAAGACCTAAGTACTCTAAAAGAAATTTATAAAAAGATACTTATCCAAGTTCATCAATCGGCTTAAATTTTTCCTTTCTACTGTATTTTGATTTATCTTTATGAGTCTTTGGTTTATGGAATTTATCCATATTTTTCTTAACCGGATCTCTTTTTCTATTAGCTGGAACCATGCATTAATTTCTTAAGCAATGGAGTAATTAGAGCTAAAACAATACCGCATCCAATCGCCATTAAACCAACATCTGTATAAACATCTATAAATGACTGCTTTTGAGCTAGATTATAAACTTCTCCGGAAACACCAGAACTTTCTGATGATGTTGCTCTTGCTATTAATCCTGCTACATAATTTCCAGCTGCCGATGCAAAAAACCACATACCCATCATAAATCCAACAATTCTTTGAGGTGATAATTTAGTCACTGATGATAAGCCTACCGGAGAAAGACATAGCTCACCTAAAGTATGAAGTAAATAAATCAATATTATCCATACTACTCCTGTCTGTAAGCCCTCAGACGATTTCATTCCATAAACAAGCGCTAAAAAACCAAGCCCAACAAAAACAATACCAATTGAAAATTTAATTGGAGTAGAGGGCTCCATATTTCTTTTTGCAAGTGCTATCCAAAGAAGAGCAAAAAGAGGTGCTATTGTGAAAATAAAGCCTGCGTTCAAGGATTGGAACATTGAAGCAGGAACTTCCCAACCGAGAATTACTCTGTCTACACCTCTGTCAGTAAGTATATTTAGTGAAGATCCAGCCTGCTCAAAAAGAGCCCAGAAAATTAATGAAAATAATATTAATATCCCAACTACTATTAAACGGTCTCTTTCTTCAGGATCACATTTGAATAAAGCATATATCAACCAAGCTCCAATAAATATGAATCCAAATCCTCCAAGAAGTTGTCCAACAAGTTGTGAGTTTTGAACAAGAAACCATGTTGTTAAAACCATTATGATCCCAGAAATATAAGCCCAGTTCTCAAAGGTAATACCTGCCTTCTTTTCTCTATATTTTTCAGAAGGCGGTTCTGCCAATCCTTCAAGATATTTTTGCCCCCAGAGAAATATAATCAATCCCAACAACATTCCTATTCCAGCAGCTCCAAAGCCCCAGGCCCAGCCTATTTCTTCTCCAAGATATCCGCATAGTAGAGTCGCAGTAAATGCGCCGATATTGATCCCCATATAAAAGATAGTAAAACCAGAATCTCTTCTTGGATCACCCTCCTCATATAAAGCTCCAACCATTGTTGAAATATTTGGTTTTAAAAACCCTACACCAGATACAATTAAGGCCAAAGATAAATAGAAAATCTGTTCATTGCTTTCAACAGTCATTCCTAAATGACCAAAAACCAAAAGTATTGCACCATAGGTAACAGCTTTTTTTGATCCTAAGATTTGGTCAGCTAGCATCCCCCCAAAAACCGGCATTATGTAAACTAATGAGGTATATGCTCCATAAATAAGATAACTTGCAGCATCGGAGAACTCCCAGTGCTTTGTAAGATACAAAATTAAAAGAGCTCTCATACCGTAGTAAGAAAATCTTTCCCACATTTCTGTTGCAAAGCAAACAAATAAACCTTTTGGATGACCTAATATATCTGATGAAGTATGCATAATAATTTATTTTTGATAATAATTTAGTACTATACCAAAAATGGAACCAACAAATAAAAAAGTTTCCCTATTAAGGATAGTTGCTGCAACTATCTATGACTCACTTCTTATGTTAGGTGTTTGGTTTTTAGTTGGTTCACTTGCTCTAGGTGTAAAGTTTGTTTTTACTGGGGAAGTATCCTCGCTTAATCCTATTGCTGGAATGAGTCTTGTGATTTTAAGTACATGGCTCTATTTTGCTATGTTCTGGATATATGGAGGCAAAACTTTAGGGATGTCATCATGGAAATTAAGAATAGTTTCACAAGATGGTAATCAGATTACAATAATCCAGACTATCATAAGATTTTTATCAAATATCTTTACCATTTCATTAGCTGGCATTCCGCTTTTCTTAAGAAGAATAAATAAAAATAATAGCTCGCTTAGTGACTTATTATCTAAAACATCAATTACTTCAGATTAAATCCTTTTATAAGTTAAATAAAAAATTACTAGAAGTAACAGATATGGCATTAGCGAAATTGCAACTATATTTGATTGAATCGTAAGGCTCATGCTGAAAAAAAACTCTTGAGTTAAATTAAAAACAAAAGCTCCGAGAAATCCTCCAACAACATATGATCCAAAAGAATTATTTCTTTGATCCCTAAAAAATAACATTGATGCAGTTAGTATTAAAAGAAGCGCTGATATTGGTAAAAGTATCCTTTTAAGGATTTCTACGATAATAAAATTCTTTTCTTTGTCTTCAAGTTTATTTGCTTCAGATCCTCTTAAATAAGTCTTCAAGCTCCCGATTGGAATATTTTTTACAGTTGATCTATCCAAATTCTTATCTTTTGGAAGATAGAATCTAAATTCAGAGTTATCAATTTTGATCAATCCATCTGAAACCTCTGCTTTTTCAGAAGAAATTATTTCTTTGACTGAGTCATTTTCATCAAGAAGAATCAATGTTGGATTTAATATTTCGGATTCCCTCTTTTGAGAGTATCTCAGAATCTTATTTCCATCTTTTATCCATGAAAACTTAATATCTAGCTTATCCCTACTGATTTGACTATTAAAAGTTTCAGCATGATTAGCTGCTTGAATGAAAAGCTTATTGTCTAGCGAAATCATTAAAAGTGAAAAGATAATTGGTCCAAGAGCAAAAATTAGTGAGATTTTTATAGGAGATAATCCATTTGAACGAATTATTGTAAGATTTCCATCTCTTTTAAAAAGACCAAGTGATATTAAGGCTCCCAATAAACAAGATCCCTGAACGTAATCCATTGAATCATGAAACAATCTATATAAGGTTGTGAAGATAAGATCATTTAAAGTGAATTCCTCATTTAAGTCCTCAGTATCACCAATGATTGAGAAAATTAAATCAAGAAAAGTAATGCCTAAAAAAACTAGTAAAGTAATTACAAAAGTCCTTACTATTATGTGTCTTGAAAAGATGCCTACTAAATTAACCATAATAAAATAATTAGCAAAATTGATGCCATTACTGCCTTGGCAATATTAGTTTTTGTGAAAAGAATTTTAGAGACCACATCACCGCGCACAAAAAGAAAGATTGATGTCAACAAAACTAAAAAGTGAACTGGCCACATACCAAAATATGCAAAAGACTTATCCTCCGATATGCCATCTCTAAAAACTATCAATGTACTGAGGTATAAAAAGAAAATTAATAGGCCTGGTAGTAAAGAAATCATTCTGCCTTGTCTTGGAGCAGAATTTGTAAGACAGACTCCTAAAATCATTAAATTTATTATCATTATTGGAACTGCAAGAGCCCACTCAAACTGGGCCTTATCTGAAAGCTCATCAATATTAAATACTCTTTCAAAAGATTCTTCTTCTGAATCTTTTTCATTAAAATCGGTAGTCAACTTTTTGAAGGAGCTTACTAAAGAATTTGGCGAAGCAGCATCAAAGAAAATCTTTCCATTTAAGAACTCAAAATCTGTTGCTCTATTCTTTTCAATTAATTTAAGTCTTTCAGCCGAAATTATTGATATTCCATTTGCATCATCTTCAATGAAAATGCTCTGATTAAAATAATTTCCATTTCGTGAAGAAAAGTAAAGATATGAAGAATCTGAGATGTGGCTTAGCTCATCCTCATTTAGCAATTTTAACTTTTTTTCAATGGAAGAGTAATTAAGTATTTCATCTGCTCTTTTTTCAAAATCTGGAGTTACATAAAAACTTAAAAAGACTGAAATTACTGTTAAAGAAAATGTTTGAAAGAGTAAAGACTTAACAAAAGCTATCTTTGAATATCCTGCAGACTGATAAGCATAAATTTCATGATCCATATAAAGCCTTCCTAGAGCAATTAATACTGACAGAAAGAAACTAAGCGGTATAAGCAGATTGATAAACTCAGGTGACCTTAAAATTAGAATCGATAAGATTAAATCCGACTCTAGATTTCCTGCAATTGATTTATCAAAATATCCTAATAACCTTGAGCTAGCTACAAGGATAAATAAAATGGTTAAGCATCCTAAAAAGTTTTTAAAAACTTCAAGGTTAATGCTTTTATAAAGAATATTCTTTTTAAACATGCCTTTAATAAGTATGATGCATTACAATAAATATATTAACAATGTTGAAATAGGAGAATTTCATGAGTTACAGAGTATTAAATAGCATTTCAGTTAAAAATCTAAGCGGCAAAGAGTTTGTGAAAGATAAATCCTCTCTTTTGGTAGTCCTTGTTGATAAGTCTGCTAAAAAGAATAAATTGCTAATTCATATGGATAAAGTTACTAAGGGTGGTTTATTTAAATCTATAAATTCCTTTGTGAAGTCAAAAGCTAAGTCTCTTAATCTTCAGAGTCCCGATGGTGTTTCATCAAAAGAAGTTCTGCTTATGAAGACTCCTGATAAATCTAATACCTACCTATGGTTAGATCTATTTAAATCTATCTCAAAAACAGCTAATTCTCTTGGAAAACAGGACATTTCTGTTATGTTTGCATGCAAATGTCCTGATGGGAAAGATGAAAGCTGGTTAACTGAAGTTTGTTGCAGACAAATAGAAGCATCTGCATATATTTTTGGTAGCTCTAAAAATAAAACAGTTGTAAAACCTAGTTTAAAAAAGGCTTCCATCATAGCGAGTTCTGTAACATCCTCAGCTTTGAAGAAGCTTAAAACCTCTGCTAGGGTTGGCTTTGCGGTCGGTGAAGCAATGAATGCAGCTAAGCATTTAGGCGATATGCCTGCAAATTTATGCACTCCAAGAATAATTGAAAGAAAAGTTAAAGCCTTAAAAAAACCATTTCCAAAATTAAAGATTTCAACTTTTAATGAAAAAGACTTGGCTAAACTTAAAATGGGTTCTTTCTTAAGTGTTGGAAGAGGAAGTGATGAGCCTTCAAGAATGATGACAATTGAGCATAAAGGTGGAAAAGCTGGTGAAAAACCAATTGTCCTGGTAGGAAAAGGAATAACCTTTGATACTGGTGGTATATCGTTAAAGCCATCCCCTGCAATGGATGAAATGAAATGGGATATGTGCGGAGCAGCCTCGGTATTTGGCGTAATGATTGCTCTAGCGAGACTCAACGCAAAAGTTAATGTTGTGGGTCTTCTTGCATGTGCTGAGAATATGCCCTCTGCTCATGCAACTAAACCTGGAGATGTTGTAACATCAATGTCAGGACAAACTATTGAAATCCTTAATACTGATGCAGAAGGAAGATTAGTACTTTGCGATGCTCTTACATATGTTAAGAAATATAAGCCTGCTCATGTAATCGATATAGCCACATTAACTGGAGCATGTGTAGTTGCTCTTGGAAACTATGCATCTGGTTTGATGGCAAATGATCAAAAACTTGCTGATAAGATCTTGCAAGCTGGAGAAAATTCTGGCGATAGAGCATGGCAATTACCTCTCTGGGATGAATATAAATCTTGCACCAAAACAAATTTTGCTGATTTAGCAAATATAGGTGGTGCTGGTGCTGGCACTGTTACAGCAGCATGCTTTTTATCAAAGTTTACAGAAGACTATAGCTGGGCTCATTTAGATATTGCCGGAACTGCATGGGTTAAAGGCAATGAAAAAGGTGGAACAGGAAGGCCAGTTCCTCTTCTTTGTGATTTGATTCTAAGCTAAAGAACTTTTACCTAAATGGATAAAAGATATGAGCCACTTATTATTGAAGAAAAGTGGTCAGAGCTTTGGGCAAAAAATAATTTAGGTAAAAATAACTCCTCACAAACTTTTTCGCAGGTTATTCCACCTCCAAATGTAACTGGAACTCTTCATATGGGGCATAGCTTCCAGTATTCGATAATGGATTTCTATGCCAGATACAATCACTTAAATGATGTAAATACTCATTGGCAGATGGGTACCGATCATGCAGGAATTGCAACGCAAATGGTCGTTGAAAACAACCTATCCAGAGAAAATATTGATAAAAATGATTTGGGTAGAGAAGATTTTGTTAAAAAAGTTTGGGAGTGGAAAGAATTTTCAGAAAATAAAATTACTGGACAAATTAAAAGGTTAGGTAACTCAGTTGATTGGAGTAATTACAGATTTACTTTAGATGAAGGTTTTAATGAAGCTGTTCTAAAAGCTTTTGTTGAGCTTTATAGGAAAGAGAAAATCTATCGAGGCTATAGGTTAGTAAACTGGGATCCATCTTTAAAAACTGCGGTTTCAGATCTGGAGGTTGTAAGACAAGAAAAAAAAGGTCTTATTTGGTATATAAAGTATCCAATTATAGGTTCAGATGATTTTGTAACAGTTGCAACAACACGTCCGGAAACTATGTTTGGAGATATGGCAATTGCAGTTAATCCTAAAGATGAAAGATACAAAGATATCATTGGAAAAAAAGTTGAGCTTCCATTTGTAAAGAGAAAAATCCCAATAATTGGTGATGACTATGTGGATAAAGAGTTCGGAACGGGTTGCCTTAAGATTACTCCTGGGCATGACTTTAATGACTATGAAATTGGTAAAAAATACTGCCTTCATTGTGTAGATAATGAAGTTCATATATCTGATGATATTGAAGATTTTGAACCACTTAATATTTTTACTGATGAGGCGCATAGTAATGATAATGTCCCTTCTCCCTTCAAAAATTTAGACAGATTCAAAGTAAGAAAGCTTGTTCTTGAAGAAATTAAAAAACTAGATTTATTTGTAAAAGAGGAACCACATGAAATCAGTGTTCCCCGAGGAGAGCGTTCAAATATAGTTATAGAGCCCAAACTGAGTTATCAGTGGTATGTAAAAACAAAGGACATGGCTAATAAGGCAAATAAAGCTGTAGAAAATGGGGAAATTAAATTTCATCCCGAAAACTGGATTAAAACTTATTTTAACTGGATGAATAATATTGAAGATTGGTGTATTAGCAGACAAATCTGGTGGGGTCATAGAATTCCTGCTTGGTATGACGATCATGGAAATGTTTATGTGGGGTATTCTGAAGATGAAGTGCGAACTCATTATTCACTTGATAATAGATCGCTAAGACAAGATGATGATGTTTTAGATACGTGGTTTTCCTCTAGCCTTTGGCCTTTTGCATCAATGGGATGGCCAAATGAATCAAAAAATCTAAAAACTTTTTTCCCAACAAATCTATTAGTTACTGGTTTTGACATTATTTTCTTCTGGGTTGCAAGAATGATCATGATGAGTATCGAATTTACTGGAAAGATTCCTTTTAAAGATGTTTATGTTACTGGCCTCATAAGAGATGAAAATGGACAAAAAATGTCAAAGTCCAAAGGCAATATTATTGATCCTATTGACTTAATATATGGAATCTCTCTAGAAGATCTTCTTGAAAAAAGAACATCAAATCTTATGCAAGAGGGTTTAGCGGAAAAGATTGCTAGAAAAACCAAAAAACAATTCCCAAATGGTATTGAGTCTTATGGAACAGATGCTTTACGGATGACATTTTATTCTATTGCAACTAATGCTAAGGATATAAGTTTTGAAATTGGGAGATTAAAAGGGTTTAGAAATTTTTGTACCAAAATGTGGAATGCTGCAAGATTTATTAATGGTTATGAAAACAAAGGGAATAATTTTGAAGCTGAATCTGAATCTGATAAATGGATATTAAAAGAATTTGAACAGCTAAAAGCCGATGTCGAGGATAATGTAAATCATTACAGGTTAGATTTAGCTATTAATCATGTATATGAGTTTTTCTGGAATAAGTTTTGTGATGTTTACATTGAAGAATGCAAAAAAACTGAAAAAACTGACAATCTGCATCCCCTTCTTAAGGAAATACTTATTTTTATTCATCCTTTTGCTCCGTTTATAACTGAAGAAATTCATTCAATTATTTTTAAAGCGCCATTAATTGATAGGTAAGAATTAAAGTTTCTGAAATTCATATATTGAGCCAGTACTAAAGATTTGTGTAAGCTCATCTAGGACTCTTCTGCTCTCATCAAGTAGATTTGGATCCTTAAGATCATCAGGATAAAGCACATCTCTATACTCTCTTTCAATTAATA
>LUMN01000106.1_pt1 | contig 23257 bp, 24 predicted proteins | sample 729991 | NCBI WGS metagenome assembly LUMN01 (sample SAMN03860262, study PRJNA289734) | marine metagenome | biome: seawater column; feature: ocean; material: water; isolation source: Red Sea water column Station 22 - depth 25m | place: Saudi Arabia: Red Sea | collected 2011-10-15 | depth 25 m
TACTCCAGAAAAAACTGTTTCCCCCCACCCTAAACCAATACCCTCTACGATCATTCTCGTAATTTTTGAAACATTGGAATTCGCATCTGGGTCAGAAGAGCCTCTACCCACAACAACTAATAATGATTCTTCAGGTTTGAGATTATTATTTTGTTTAAATACATCTTTTACTCTTTCACAAGCTGCACTAATCATTAAATTATTAATACCTAATTCTCTTCCATAAATTATTTCAATTCCTGTTTTACTTGAATAATTCATAAGCAGGCTAGGTATATCATTTTTTACATGGCCAGCAGCGAAAAGCATTGCAGGTATTGCAATTACTTTTTTTATAGAAAGATCTTTTAACTTGTCTAAAGCATCAACAATCGAAGGTTTAGCAAATTCCAAGAAACCATATTCAACTAAAAAGTTTGGATATCTTTTTTGGATGAAATTAGTTAATTCTTGAAATTCAGTAATGGCTAGTTTATTTCTACTCCCATGTCCACAGATAAGTATCGCGACTTGATTATTTAACTTCAAATCTAAATTATCCAAATTCAAATTATTACTTATACCATAATAGTAAAGAACAATATCATGTAGTGAAAAATAATAATAACTTGCTTGAAGTTCCAAATATCAACTCAAAGGATGCAAAATTAAAGAAATTAATTTATGACGTGGATGAATCCTTATTTAATGAGGATAACTATTCTTACGAAAAATTCGAGCACCTTTGCGTGTGTAGTGGAGGTACAACTTCTAGCTGTGCAAAAAATGGTTTTACAACTCTTGATCTAAGAAAAAATCACAGCAAAATTCATCTAGATAGAAAAACCAATTTAGTAACAATTGGAGGTGGTGTAATAATGGGGGATCTATTAAATCATTTACAAAAATATAATCGAAGTTTTCCAATCGGACTTTCTAAACTTCCTGGAGCAGGCTATATACTTACTGGTGGAGTAAGCCCGCTCAGTAGAACCTACGGATTAGCAATTGATAATATTGAATCAATAAAAGGTTTCTTGGGTAATGGCACATTTATTTCTTTAAAAAAAAATCAAATAAATACAGAAGAACAATTAATTTGGGAAGGAATTAAAGGCGCAGCACCCTTCTTTTCAATTATTACCGAAATAGAACTTAAGACTATCCAATCTAATTCAATTAAGGTTATTGAAGGATTTGTAAATCTAAATGAACTTACAGAAATAATAAAACTATCAGAGGAATTTCCAGAAAATATTAGTCTTCAATGGATTTATGCCCAAAAAATTTACATATATATTTTTGCTGAACTCAAAAATAATTTAGAGGATAAAAGAACAGAAGAATGCCTAATGCTTCTAGACAAATTCCCTACTCTAGAAAAACAATTTTATGAAAACTTTAACAAAATAAATTTCTTCCCTAAGGAATTGAATTTATATGAGCTGAATGCAAATAACCATTCTGAGGTAATTAGTCTTCTTGGAGAAGATTTAAAAAATGATATCCCAATTTTCATAAAATGTTTGGATGAAATAATGGATAATAAACCTAATAATTCCTGTTACATTGCTTCTCAACAATTAGGTTGCAAAACTAAAAAGTTAAATCATGGCTCAAGCTTTTTTGTTCATAGAAAAAGTACTTGGAAACCATGGATATATGCATCATGGAAAAAAAATGATCTTCAAGAAAAAGAAGTCGCTCTGGAATGGATTTATAAATCATGGAGCAAGCTAAAAAGGTTTTATCCAAATATTCACTTAGCCCAATTGCATAATCATTTGAATTCTCATGAAGAAGAAATTACATTAGCCTTTGGAAATAGAATGAATGAATTAAAAACTTTAAAGAATATTTTTGACCCACAAGGTATTTTGCCTCCTCTATGAGGTAACTTCTTAATTATAAAGAAACTTAAAATGTCAAATTTCTCAAGATATTTATCTAAAAATTGGTTAGATGATCCAAAGTCAAATATTCTCTCTGGCTTAGTTGTTGCTTTTGCAATGATCCCAGAAGCAATTGCTTTTTCAGGTATAGCTGGTGTAGATCCTAAAGTTGGCCTTTTTGGTGCATTTTGCTTATCTATAACAATTGCGATTGTTGGAGGAAGAAGGGGGATGATCACTTCAGCTACAGGTTCAACAGCTCTTTTGATGACTGGACTTGTTGCTTATGGAGAATCACAAGCTCCTGGATTAGGAGTCCCATATCTTATTGCAGCTGGAATATTAACTGGAATTTTCCAAATTCTTTGGGGATATTTAAGACTTGCCTACCAAATGCGATTCGTGCCAACAGGAGTATTAAGTGGATTTGTAAATGCACTGGCACTTTTAATATTTCAAGCACAACTACCTCAGTTAGGAATAGGTATTAAAGAATCAAAAGGATTAGTTGAACAAACTATAAGTCAATATCCAGTTAACTCTCAGATTCCAGTAGTTTGGATTCTTGTAATCCTAGGATTAATAATTATCTATGGGCTTCCAAAAATCACAAAAGTAGTCCCATCTCAACTTATCGCGATAGTAGTAATTACTCTCATAAGCATATTCTTGAATCTAGATGTCCCAACAGTTAGCGATTTGGGTAAATTACCTGATGGATTACCAAGTATTTCTCTTCCTTTTGGATCAATAGAAAATGGGAAAGTACCTTTTAGTCTTGAAACATTAGGAATTATTTTACCGACTTCACTTGCAATATCTCTCGTGGGTTTAATGGAAACCTTTTTAACTCAAGACATTTTAGACGATGTAACTGATACAAGTTCTAATAAAAATAAAGAAGCAAGAGGACAGGGAATCGCAAATATTGTGGCATCCTTATTTGGTGGAATGGCAGGATGTGCCTTAGTTGGGCAATCTGTTATGAATACTGAAAATGGTGGTAAATCTAGATTATCAACTCTCTCCTCAGGTATATCTCTACTAATTATGATTATCCTCTTGAAGTCTTGGATTGGAGCAATACCAATGGCTGCTTTAGTAGCAATCATGATAACGATCGCAATAAGTACAGCAGATATAAATGGATTAAAAAATATTAGAAAGATACCTAAAAGTGATACTGCAGTAATGCTTATGACTTTTGCGGTTACAATGCTGACAAAACCTCATAATCTTGCACTTGGAGTTATTGCTGGAGTTGCATTAGCTGCAATCCTTTTCAGCAGAAAAGTCGCAAAAGTTATAACTGTCTCAAGAGCTAAAGAAAATAATTTGACTACCTACAAAGTAAAAGGACAATTATTTTTTGTAAGTAAAATTTATTTTTTACAAGGATTTGATATTCATGAACATCCAGAAAATATTGTAATTGATATGTCTTTAGCTCATATTTGGGATCAAAGTGGCGTTGTTGCTCTTGAGCAAATTATTAGAAAGTTCCAGAATGGTGGTTCTAAAGTTGAAATTGTAGGATTAAATAAAGAAAGTCTTAACTTATTTGAAAGACTAGGTGGTATGGAAAGCGCTCATTAAAAAAGTTAATTAAGACTAACTTGTTGATAACAGAACCAAAGCCATTGTTGAAAAAGCAAATTCCTATGAGACCTCCAAGCGGTTTTTGAACTATTTGGATCAAAATTTTTAGGAGGAGGAACATCTCCCTTTTCTTTGTCTCTTTCAATTTCACTAATAATTCTATGCACCGTATATTCAGGATGACCTAAATGCATAAGTTGTTTTTGATCATTAGATTCAAATATTGTATATCCAACGTTTTCTCCATAAGCCAACAAATTCAATTTCCCTTCTTTTTGGGCTTTCTCCATTTCCAAATCTGGTAATCCAGCAAATCTACTTTGAGGACAAATAAATTCATCATCTTGTGTACCCATCAAAGGGTGTCCAGGAACAAGACTTTTTAAAGGGAATACCCCAAATAATTTCCTATCAAAAACTTTCTTATCGACCCCTGCCAAATAAGCCAGCGCAAAGCCAGCCCAACATAATCCAAGAGTACTCGCACAAGAATTTCTGGCTTCATTTACAATTTTCACAAATTCATCCCAATACTTAACCTCCTCAAAGGCTAGGTGCTCAATAGGTGCTCCAGTAATAATGATTCCATCTAACGGTTCTGGATTATTTGCTTCTTCCCAAGTTATGTATAGATTATTTAGATGATTAAGATCCCATGTTTTATAAGAGTGAGTTTTAAGCTTTATCCAAACTGGCTCAATTTGAAGAGGAGATAAACCAAGTGGATGTAGTAAGTTAAATTCATACTGCTTGCCAAGAGGCATGATATTTAAAATACCAATCCTAAGAGGACGTATATCCTGTCTTTTTGCCAATTCTGGTTCGATCCAAGATATATGATTTTTCTCAACATCACTAATCTTGTGATAGTTACTAGGAATTATTAAAGCCAATAAATCTCCTTTCCTATGTGATTTGTGAAAGTGCTTGTTCGAAATCTGCTTTTATATCATCAATATGCTCAATTCCTACAGAAACTCTTACCATAGTGGGAGTAACACCTGCAGATAGTTGTTCTTCTTCAGATAATTGCTGATGAGTTGTTGAAGCAGGATGAATTACTAATGTTTTTGAATCCCCTACGTTAGCAAGGTGGCTCGCTAATTTTAAGGAATCAATAAATTTTACTGCATTTTCATAACCCCCATTGAGAGAGAACATAAGCATGCAACCCATTCCCCTTCCAGTAGTATATTTTTTGGCACTAGAGTAATATGGATCAGATTCTAGGCCAGGATAATTAACACTACTTACATTAGAATTAGAATCTAGCCATTTTGCTAATTCAAGAGCATTAGAAGTTTGTCTTTCTATTCTTAAACTTAGAGTTTCCAAACCCTGCAATAGCAAGAAAGAATTAAAAGGACTTTGAGCTGATCCCCAGTCTCTGAGGCATTCAAGTCTTGCTCTTAACGCAAAAGCTATATTTCTATTATCAGGTACTCCCAAAGATTTGCAGATATCACTACCGAAACCAAAAGCGTCCCAATGAACGAGCCCATGATAAGCAGCGCTTGGCTCACTCATTAGTGGGAATTTACCATTTCCCCAATCAAAGGTTCCGGCATCAACAATAACCCCTCCGATACTTGTTCCATGTCCACCGATCCATTTTGTTGCACTTTCTACAACAACATCGGCTCCAAAATCAATTGGTCTTATTAAAGCACCACCAGCACCAAGGGTATTATCCACTATTAAGGGAATTCCATTTTCCTTCGCCAAAGCAGAGAGTCCCTCAAAATCTGGGATGTTGAATCGAGGATTTCCCATTGATTCGACATATATTGCTTTGGTTTTATCATCAATTTTATTTCTAAAACTATCGATACTATCACCATCTGCAAATTTAACTTCTATTCCTAATCTTGGAAATTGTACTTTAAATTGATTGTAGGTCCCACCATATAGAAAAGATGTAGAGACAAAATTATCCCCTGCTGTCATGCAGTTCACGATTGCCAAGAATTGAGCAGCTTGACCTGAGGATGTTGCAAGTGCTGCCATACCTCCCTCCAAAGCTGCCATCCTTTTTTCGAAGACATCTGTGGTGGGGTTCATAAGTCGAGTATAAATATTTCCAAATTCTTTTAATCCAAAAAGATTCGCTCCATGCTCTGCATTATCAAAGACATAGGAACTAGTTTGATAGATGGGTACTGCTCTAGAATTTGTAGTTGGATCAGGAACTTGGCCTGCATGTAACTGAAGTGTCTCGAACTTTTGGTTGCTCAAAATTTTTTAAATAATCCTATTATCTATTTAACTTAGAAAAGTCCAAAAAAAAAACAAAAAAAAGATAAATATTTATAAATCCTTTTTTAATGAGGGGTAATTATCTTTCATATATAAACTCAAATCCTCTTTTATCGCAGATCTGAGTTTCTCAATATTTGCAGATTCAATTATTGGAAAAGTTTTATTAGCCTCAGGATCTTTTTCAGTAATTGATTTCCAATTCTTACCAACATCTTTTTCAGAGTTGTTTAAAACTTCATCAAAGTTGAAAACCTTGTCATTACTTTTAGCATCAAATTCGCTAAAAGCTTTATTTATAAGCTCTTTTCTATTTTCGAATAGATTCTTAGCTTTTAAAGTATCTGGAAGACCCATAACTGGTTGTAATTCCTTAAGAAGTTTTATTTCCTCTTCAATTAAGAGTGTCCAAACACCATATTTATTTTTTGGAAGATTAGAATTACTAAAAATATTAATTTCATCGAGGTAAAAATTTAACCATAGATAATAAGATTTTTCTTCAATAGTTTTTTTAACGGATATCTTTTTATTTTGGATCTTTGGGAGTAACTTTTCTGCCTTCTTTAAAAACTGTCTGTCTTCTCTTTCTAAATTTATTAATCCCCATCTTTGACTGTAGTCCCATAAATCTTCGTATCTTGTTAAGTCTTCTTGATTCCAACCAAGAGCTTTAAGTTCATGAGAACGATGAGTTAATTCCTTTTTCAAAAAAAACCTTTTAAACCATAATAATTCTAACCCTGCAATCAAGATTAGTAAATAAATTAAGAACTTTGCTTTCTAGCAAATTAGAAAAATAATCAATTATTAAAATATTTATTAATAATTTTCAATACATTGATATAACTAGGATTTTTTTTAGAAATTTGATTACTATATTTATTTCCTTTAAGGGCGTTTTGCTCTTTGTCAATAAATAATTTCTTATAAAAGTTTTCAATATCATCAAAAAGATAATCTCCTTTTAATTTTTCATTTAGTTCGAAAGATAATTCAGATTTCACAGATTCTTGGCAAAAATTAGTGATTTCTTCTGAACTAATTAAAACCTTATAAATTTCTTTTTTTTCTTCTGAATTAGCATTAAAGCATAAATAAATCAGATTAATCATTGAACAATTGTTATTTTTAATTTTGAATTCTTTATAAATGTCTGGCCAAAATTTTAAAGATTTTAGACCTTCTAAACCTCCTTGACTGAGAGAGTATTTATTACACCAATTTACAAATTCTGAGACATCTTTTGGACATCTGTTGAGTTGCAAAAGCATATCTGATAAAACTTGTCCTGCTTGAAAATTCCGTGTTGGTTTTCCTTCAGTTGGTAGAGTCATACTCCCTAAGACATCAGCCTTAACAGCATTTAATTGAGAAAAAGTATAATCTCCTTTTTCACAAAATTTATCATTAATTATTTCCCTTGCACTAATTATTTCTTCACCATAACCAAGTTCTTTTAATGAAAGATATTTATTCTCTAATTTATTTTCTTTTCTAACTTTTATTGATACTGATGCGGCCTGATCTAAACATTGAGTTAACAAAATCGTATTAATGGTAGGCAGCATTCCTGGCTTATCGGAATGAAAGTTATTTACAAAACCTGCAAATATTGATGAGATATTTTTTATTGATTTTATATATTGACATTCAATATTGTGAACTCCAGGAGAAACTTGAATTTTCGGTGATAATTGATTCAAAATGCGTGCTCCTATTAATGCTGTTAGCGCATCAGGATGGCAGAAATTTGCAGTAAAACTATCATTAGGATTTCGTAAAGCTCCGTGACGATGAAATCCTGTAAAAAAAGCTAAATTTGGATATTTATTACAAAGAATAAAAGGGTTTTTATTTTTATTATCAATACAAAAAGAACCGACTAGACAGCCAAGAACCACATTTTCTCTTTTTAAATTTTTTCTGAGTTCTAAAGCATTTTTAACATCATCTTGTATGTGATTACTATTTGAAGCAAGAATAACTATCTCGCATTTCAAGAGAAGATCTTTTAGATCAAAAGACTTTATTTTTCCCTCTGAAGAATAATTTCCCATTCTCTTAATCTTTTCAATAATCTCATTATCCATATCAGAAATAACATCATTTGAGAAAGCACCTAACAAATCTCTATCTTCCCTAGGAGCCAAGAGAATATTATTTGATTTTCCATGCATAGCACAGTTGTATGCTAGTGATGCAGGATATAAACCAACACTGTAAAATCCAACTTTGCTATTCTCTATATCTTCAATCAATGAATAAAAATATTTTTCATCTTTGATGTTTTCTACGAAATTATTCTTCATTTTTGGAAACTCTTGATAATTTTTTAATTTCTTACCCATACCAACATTTTTCTACATTAAAGCAATTTTTGACCATAGCAAATTATTTATTGAAAATATTGAGTTTTTTAATTTATAATTTCTGAGAAAGTGTAAATTAAAAGAAAAATAATTATAAATATGGAATATATGGCAAGTAATTTAAATGAACAAAAACAATTAATTTCTTCTAAAAATATCTTATTTATTCAAGACATTGACGGAGTTTGTATCCCTTTAGTTAAAGATCCAATGACTAGAGAATTAGAAACAAAGAACTATATTTAAGAGGTTTAGCTGCCTGTGGAGTAGAGTATCAAGACAACAATGGTGAAATAAGTTTTGAAGGAGTCTCAGAAAAAGAACTAAATTTTTTATCAAAAGTACCTAGTTTAATAAGACCAAAATTTAATTTCATAGTTAAGAATATTTTTCCTGAACTTAGCCAAGAAGATATCAATTTTCACGCGGTAAAATCAATTTGTGAAACACGCTTCTCGCCAACGATTAATTTCAATAGTCTATTTGATTTAGTTCATGAAGATTCTGATAAAAGAAAGCTTATTCAAATTAGTTTTGAAATGGTAGAGAAACAATTAAACTTTCTTCTCAAGATGATATCGGATCAACAGACATACAATTACTTATTAAAGGAGCAGTTAAAGATTCTGGAGTTTTATTTCTTTTAAATAAATTTATTGCGGATAAAACTGGTAAAGCTCCTTTTGGAAGAAATTTTAATTTTAGAAACTCTCCAAATTCTGTTACGGAAAAAATTGATTTATGCAAAAGAACTATTCAAAAAGAAGATATGCCTTTGATTGTAGGAGTTGGTGACACAGTCACATCAAAAAAAAATAATGATGAAAAAAGTTATTCAAGAGGAGGAAGTGACAGGTCTTTTCTAGAATTAATACAAATATTAGGTAATGAATTTGGGATTAAGAATAAAATAATTTTTGTAGATAGTAGTTCTGGTGAAGTTGAAAGACCCTCTACAAAAAAAACTGGTTTAATAGGGATCAGTGATGTTCATGACAATTTAAAATTTGACATAGTTTTTAAAAATGGTCCCAAAGAATACATAAGTTGGTTTATTGAACTTGCTAATGAGAGATCAAACTTTAAAAAAAATAGTTGACTTTTTTATTTTCGAATGACAATTTATAAATAATAGATTCATGAAAGAAAAATTCCCCTCAATATATAAAGAACCTATAGAAACATTGCAAATTAACATAGGTTATAAATGCAATCAGGCTTGTAAGCATTGTCATGTCAATTCGAGTCCCCTAAGGACTGAAAAGATGTCCAATGAAATGATATCTCTTATTCCAAAGATAATTGAAAAATACAAAATCAAGACTTTAGATATTACAGGTGGTGCGCCAGAACTTCACCCAGAATTTAAAAACCTAATAACCAGCTTAAGCACAAAACAAGTTGATATTATTGATAGGTGCAATTTGACAATTTTTTTTGAAGAAGGTTATGAAGATCTTCCTCAATTTCTTGCAAAAAATAAAGTGATAGTTACTGCTTCGCTACCGTGTTATGAAAAAAATAATGTTGATTTTCAAAGGGGTTTTGGCGTTTTTGAAAAAAGTATTAATGCCATAAAAATTCTTAATGATTTAGGCTATGGAAAGAAAGAAAATGGATTACAATTAAACCTTGTTTACAATCCTGTAAGCCCAATTCTTCCTCCTTCTCAGGAAATATTGGAGAAGGATTATAAAAAAATTCTATTCGAAAAATACAATATCGTTTTTAATAATTTATACACAATAACTAATATGCCAATAAATAGATATGAAGAATCTCTTAGAAGAGAAGGGAAACTAAATACTTATTACAAATTACTAAAAGAAAATTTTAATGAAAAAAATTTAGAAAATCTTATGTGTAAAAAGACAATTAGCGTAAATTGGCTAGGAGAAATTTATGATTGTGACTTTAACCAACAGATAAATTTCCGAGAGAATAAAGGACCAAAGACACTTTTTGATCTATTGGATGAATCATTTACTTTTGACTACGGGGTAGCTGTAAAAGAACATTGTTTTGCTTGCACTGCAGGTGCAGGGTCAAGTTGTGGAGGGACTTTAAGTTAAAACCTGCTAAATGCAATTAGGACAAATTGCTCTTACATTTAAAGAGGATTCAATTAGTTTAAAACCATTAACTTTTGCTGCAACTTTGCCTGCCTCTAAAACCTCATCATTTTCGAATTCTTCTGTTCTTCCACACCTAATGCAAATCAAATGATGATGATCCGGTGTGTCGTTACTAAGCAATTCATATCTGTGTCCACCCTCACTGAGTTCTAATTCATGAAGCAAACCCATTTGTACTAAAAGTCTTAAAGTTCTATAAATTGTTGCTAGTGAAACTTTGGAGCTTGTTTTAACTAACTTTTCATGAACCTCTTCAGCACTAAGATGCTTTCCAGAGCCAATATTTTCAAATAAATTAAGAACCTTTAACCTCTGAGGAGTTAATCTCTTCCCATCTTTATGTAATCCATCACCAAGAGGAGATGTGATGACTTTGTATTGAGAGGATAATGACAAAATTAACCCATGGCTATTCTCAATAATAACTCTAGATGAGAGTAAAACAACTTATTGATTTAAAATGTTTACTAAAGTTCTTCAAAATATTATGTTAAATGTATCTTTATATGTAAATGATGAATGATCAAGAAATCTCTTCTGATAAATTATCATCGAAAGTAAACGCCTTGATAATTATTGATATTCAGGAAAAAATAATAAGACCAATTTTTAATAAGGATTCAATAATCAAAAACATTAAAAAGCTAATAAATGCTTACCAAATTTTAGAAGAAAACATATTTATATCTGAACAGAACCCACTCAAATTGGGAGTAACGATACCTGAATTATCACCCATAGCAGAATTTAGAAAATTTGAAAAAATGGAATTCAGCCTAGCTAAATTAGAAGATTTTTTAAAAGAACTTAAAGATAAGAAAATTACTAATTTGATAGTTTGTGGGATCGAAACGCATATTTGTATTCAACAAACAGTCTTAGATTGTTTACAAAAAGGATTTGAAGTTATTCTCATATCAGATTCCATGGGAAGTCGAAATAGGGTAGATCATGAAATAGCATTACAAAGAATGACTCAGAGTGGGGCGATCTTAACAACAACTGAATCAATAATTTTTGAATTATGCAAAACTGCGGATAGAGAAGAATTTAAAGAAATTAGAAACATAATAATGAGTTAAAGAAAAATAAAGACTGGTTTGTTATTTAGAGATAATTTAAAATTTTATTAGAGATAAATTTTAAGGGTTTATTTGAATATGAAATTAGTTACTGAAAACTTCCTTCTGGCAATATCTATTTTTTTTATTGGAACTTTATTGTCGATAATAATTTCAAAAGTTTCAAAAATATTTTTTAAAAAGATTTCCAAAAGAACAAAAACAAATTTCGATGATTTTATTTTTGAGGTGATCTCTGGAATTATAAAACCTATAGGTTTCCTCCTATCATTTTATTTTTCAATTGACTATTTTTTTGCTGATGAAATAACTTTCATCTCTGTCTTATTGAATATTTTGAAATTATTTATATTAATAATCATCATAAAAGCTCTCAACAAAGTTTTAATAAGATCTTTAACAGAATCGACCTCGAAAATTAATGATTCCTCAATTAGTTCGATGGTATCTTCACTAACTCCATTGATAAAAGCATTAACATGGACTATTGGCTCAATTTTTTTCTTACAAAATATAGGTGTTCAAATGACTGCTATTTGGGCTTTACTAAGTGCAGGAGGTATTGGAGCAGGATTAGCTTTGAAAGATCCAGTTCAGGAGTTCTTTGAATATATAACAATTTTGCTTGATAAACCTTTTCAAAAAGGTGAGTTTATAAAATCTGATGGAGTCCTCGGAATGGTTGAGAGAGTGGGAGTACGATCATCAAGGATAAGAAGTATTAATGGAGAAGTAATAGTAATGAGCAATAGCGCCCTAACAAATGGAATAATTTCAAATTACGCACAAATGGAAAAAAGAAGGTTAGTGCATAAATTGGGAGTTGTTTATGAAACCTCTCCAAAACTTATGAAATTGATTCCAATAATAATTAAAAAAATAGTTGAAGAGACAAAAGATGCGTCTTTTGATAGATGTCATTTCACAGATTTCGGCGACTTCAGTCTTAATTTCGAACTTGTTTATTACATCCCAACAAATAATTATCTCGCCGCAATGGAAGCTCAACAATCTATAAATTTAAGAATTATTGAGGAATTTGCGGTTAATAATATAGAGTTTGCATTCCCAACACAAACCTTAAATATTGAAAGTAACAAAGCCAAATGATCTACAAATCTCTTCACTTAAAATCCAGAGTTTTGAAGCCAACTCAGAATTATTTGCCTCATCACTAACCTTACTTTCAACTAATTTATGTTTTTTAAAAGATATAAGTTTATTACTTAAATGAACGTAACCAATATTATTTAAATTTGAATCAAAAACAATTTCAGAAAGTATCCTACCAGCATTTTCTATACTTTCAGAAATTCCTAAAATATTTTTTGCAGCTTTAGAAAAAATTAAATATCCAAAGAGATTAAAACGCTTACTGTATCTAAAAAAACCAAGATCATCATTTGGTATTACTAGACCAGGAGCCCAAGTAATTACAGAAATTTTACTAGAGGAAATTTTTAATTTTTTTTCAAGTTCTTTAGCAAACAAAATATTACATAACTTACTATTTTTATAAGCTTCATCAGCATTAAAATTTAAAAATTGCCCAGTTACTTTTTTTCTTAAATTAACTAGGTTATTAAGTCCCGCTTTCTTTCCTATATTGCCACCTGAACTTTTGGGGTCGTGTACATCTGATGATGTAATAATGATTCTAGATTCTTCTTTATCTCTAATAAAATCTTTTAGGACATTTACCAAGTAAAAATGTGCAAGATGATTTACTGCAAAAGTTAGTTCTATGCCTTGTTTTGATACTTTAGGGTAAAAAGAGCCTGTATATTGCAATCCTGCATTTAAAACAAGAACATCTAAAAAAATCTTTTTACTAATAAAGTAATCTTTAATTTTTTTAATATTCTCTAGATCTGAAAGATCACAATTTTCAATAATATTTAAAAATTTACTAAGGTAATTTTTATCAAAATGTTTCTCGATTTTTCTGAGAAATTCATTCTTTCTAAATTCGTTTTTTATTACAACATATAAAATATTTTTCGTCTTCAGTAAATTAATAATGGCAAAAAAACCTATTCCTGAATTACCTCCAGTAATTAAAATATTTTTATTTTTAATCATTTAAATTCCTATATTTTTTTTATGATAAAAAAATAAATAAAGTTTTTTTTATTTTGTAATCTTATAAATTATTGTTAAAACACTGAAAACTTAGTCACTAGTATTTGAGTAATTTGATTATTATTAATCTACTCTCATTATAAGTATTGGATGAAAAATATAATTCTAGGCTCAGAAGTAATAATTTGTTCCATAAATTTCTTTAATCATAAGATTTATATTTAATGTCAAAAGAAAATATGCCAGATGTTCTTGTTTTGGGTGCAGGGCCTGCAGGTATGGCTATTGCCTCAGCTTTAGGGAAGGAAAAATTAGATGTTGAAGTGCTTTCTCCAAATGGACCAGATGAACCTTGGCCAAATACATATGGCATTTGGGGGAAAGAAGTTGATCAACTCGGGCTTCAGGATTTACTTGAATATAGATGGAAGAATACTGTAAGTTTTTTTGGGCATGGCGCTTTAGAAGAGCAGGACGACGAGAATAAAGCCACGGAACATTCACTAGATTATGGACTATTTGATAAGAAGAAACTCCACAATTATTGGTTTAACGAATGCAATAAGTCTTTTATTAAATGGCATCAAGGCTTTGCAAACAAAATACATTTTGAAAAATACAAAAGTACAGTAACTACAAAAGATGGCAAAACTTACTCTGCAAGATTAGTAGTAGATGCAACAGGGTATGATCCTGTTTTTCTTAAATTAAAATCCTGTGGTCCCTTAGCAGTCCAAACTTGTTATGGGATAGTAGGTAATTTTAGTAAACCTCCACTTAAGAAAGGGCAGTTTGTATTAATGGACTATAGAAATGACCATCTTAACGATGAGCAAAAAAAAGAACCGCCAACTTTTCTTTATGCCATGGATATGGGGGATGGGAAATATTTTCTTGAAGAGACATCTCTTGGTTTAGTAAATCCTCTAACAATGGAAAATTTAAAAGAGAGACTAGAGAAGAGGCTTTCTTATCGAAATATATCAATCACAAGCATGCAGCACGAAGAGCTTGGCTTATTTCTTCCTATGAATATGCCAATCCCAGATTTCAAACAACAAATACTTGGATATGGTGGTGCTGCTTCAATGGTACATCCTGCATCTGGATATTTAATTGGTAATGTTTTAAGAAGAGCTCCACTTGTCGCAAAGGCAGTCTCAGAAGCAATTAAAAACAAAAATCTAAGTACCTATCATATTGCTAGAAAAGGTTGGGAAACTTTATGGTCAAAAGAATTAATTAGGAAGAAATCACTTTACCAATTTGGATTAGAAAAACTCATGAGGTTTGATGAGAAACTATTGAGAGAATTTTTTGGCAGTTTTTTCCAACTACCTAAAAATCAATGGTATGGGTTTCTAACTGATACTCTTTCTTTAAAAGAGATTGTATATGCTATGTGCGTAATGTTTATAAAGGCTCCATGGAGTGTAAAGAAAGGTCTTATGATTATGCATGGAAGAGAATTTAAAATGTTACTTAGGATAATATTTCCAAACATATAGTTAAAAAATGAGAACCATATTAATAAGTGGAGCCAGTAGAGGTATTGGACTAAATATTGCACATAAAGAATTAAAAGAAGGCAATAGAATTAGTGTTGGCATAAGAGATTTAGAATCATTAAAAGGAAGCGCTATTGATCCAAAAAAATGGCCAGAAGGGAAAATTATAATCAACCACTATGATGCTTTAAAAAAAATTACAGCCGAAAATTGGATAAAGAATACCGTAGATGAATTTGGAGGATTTGATTCAGTAATAAATTGTTCTGGAGTATTATCGAAAGTTCCTTTCTTATACAAAGATGGTGATGAAGAAGATATTTTAAATACATTAAATATCAATTTTTTGGCAATTTGGCATTTATGTAGGCTTTCTTGGGATCATTTATGTACCTCTGGAAGAGGAAGAATTATTGTTTTAGTTTCAATGAGTGGGAAAAGATCCAAAGGTGATTTAGCCGCTTATTCTTCTTCAAAGTTTGCTTTGATGGGATTATGCCAAACTATGAAAAATAAAGGTTGGGATAAAAATATAAGGATTTCTGCAATTTGCCCAAGCTGGGTTAATACAAAAATGGCCCAAAATATCTCTTCTTTAGACAAATCAAGCATGACACAACCTGAAGATATTGCTGAAATATGCTCAACTATTCTTAAGTTACCTACCCAATCAGTTCCATTTGAAATCGCCTTAAATTGTAACTATGAAATTTAACCTAAATTAAAAATTAAGTAAGCCATTGAAAGCATTGCAATTGCAATAAATAAACCTTTTATTCGATTAGTTAACAATGAAAAAAGAGATAAATCTTCAGAAAAGTATCCGCCAAAACTACCTGTAATAAATAATATAACCATTGGTAGAGATGCCATTCCGAAAGAATAAGATATAGATCTTACAAATCCAAAATTTAAATAATTAAAAATAAAAGAACCTAATGAAAACAATAAAAAAGATGCAAATAGAGTTATAGAAACTTCAGCATCTAAAGTGTGAGGTAAGCTACCCTTTAATTCAAATTGCTTTTTACATTCTCTAATTTGTCTTTTAGAAAGCTTTAAATAACCAGTTTCAGGAATTCTTTGCGACTTATATTTTCTTAGTAATCTTGCTTCAAGAGTTTCTGGCTCCTTAGTCATAATTGATGTTAATAATTCATCTGGCTTTAATTTTTTAATTTTCTTTTCAAGATTATCCGTTTTCCCAATCCTATAAAGGTCTCCTACTCTAATAAGGTAAACATATCCCGACATTTGCGTTGTAAAATTAATACTGTTCCTACTTAGATAATACTAAAAGAATTAGGGAAATTAAAAGTTTTTACAATATGAAAAACGATATTTTATATTCATTTCGAAGATGTCCATATGCAATTCGTGCAAGATGGGCCCTGTTAATTTGCGAAATAAAAGTAGAGATAAGAGAAATTGATTTAAAAAATAAACCTCTAGATTTTTTAAATAATTCAAAGACGAAAACGGTTCCAATACTTATAAAAAAAAATAGTGAAGTTATTGAAGAAAGTCTTGAAATCATCCTGTGGGCTCTCTCAGAGTCGAAAAAGGAAAACATCAAATTAATTTATTTTCCTGAGAACAAAAAGGAAGATATTTTTGAAATAATTAATGAAAACGATAACGAATTCAAATATCATTTAGATCGATTTAAATATGCCACAAGATATAAAGATAGTGATGAAGAATTTCATTTCACAAATGCTATTAAATTTATAAAGAGATGGAACGAACTACTTGCAGAAAACAAATATTTTTTTGGAGATAGCCCCACAATCGCTGATTGGTCTGTTTGGCCTTTTGTAAGACAATTTAGAATCGCTTGTGAAAGTCAAAAAAGGATAAATTATTTTGAACCCTCGATAAAAAACTGGTTAGATTCATTTGAGAAAAATAAAGAATTTAAAACCTTAATGTATAAATACGAATTATGGGAACCAAATTATAGAAAGAATTATTTTCCTTTTAATTAACTTTCTAACAACTTCCTTTTTTCAATTATTCTTGCTAACTCCAAAAAATATCCTGCAGTCCTAAATTTTCCAATATTTTTTTCCTTAAAATCAAGATCGCTTCTAATTTCTGCAGTCTCCGCCATTAGCAAATCTAAATCATTTGATCCAAGACTATACAATTCTCCTAGTTCGATTTCCCTTCCGAGTAAATGACTCCTAAACCACTTCCCTTTATTTTCTTGAGGTGGAATATCGTAGGGAGTAAATGACATTAAAATAAAATTTAGGCTAATACTATTCTAGGGTTCTTATTGAAACTTTTTCATCTCTACTTTATTAAAAATCAATGCAATAAAAAGAATTGCGAATGTAATTAGGGCACAAATTTCTGTCCAATAATCTAACCCAATTTTAGAAATCATTAATGGTGCAAGAACTGTAAATAGTCCCCCAGAAAGAATTAACTGAGCGAAAAGCTGTTTTGACGTAAAAATTGGTAAAGTCTTAGAAATATTTTTAGGATCTGCAAGCCTTAAAAGAAGTAACCCAGAAGCTACTACACCTGTAGAATTCCCAAACTCTATCAAGCTTTTTTCAAACCAATAATCATCAAAAATAAAGTATGCGAAATAAGCAATGCAGATTAAATTCCAAAATAAACCGAAAATAGTAAACACTAAAATAAGTATCCAATTATCAAAAACAACTGCGATATCTAAACTCGCCATAGCTGTAAAAATCAACAAATCTGTGGATAAAATACCAATCTCCCTTTGCAGAATATTTGAAATAAATTCTGTATTTTTGGTTTTCTCTAAAATATATCTTATAAGGAGCGAACCTATAAGGATAAAAGGGAATACTGGTAGTGAAAAAATAATTTCCTTCGAAAAATCTCCAAAAGAACTTGAAATATACCTTAAAAATTTAAGTAGCAAAATACCAAAAGAAATTGCCAAACCAGAGAATCCAAGATTTATTATAAAAATTCTTAAATCTGCAAAAATTCCTATCTTATTTTTTCCCTTTAGAGTATCTTTTTGTTCAAGAATTTCCTCAGTATCTGAAAGACCTAAAGTTCTACCAAGGAAGATGAATATGCTACCCAATATTGAAGAGGATAAAAGACCCATTGTTGCCATAGCCAAACCAAGATCTAAACCATTTGGGAAACCTAGTTTATTAAAACTTTCACCGATTATTGATGCAGCTCCATGACCGCCCTCAAAACCTACCTCTATTAAACAACCCATTAGAGGATTTGCGTCCATAGATGGAGGCAGAAAATATTTAACAACAAGGCCACCGACAAAAAATTGTCCGAAACCTAGTGAAAGAGCTAATAGAAATTGATTAAAAATCGGTTTAACTAAACCATTTATATTCGGTATAGGTCTTCCCATCATTAAAGTTGCGAAGACTAATGATAAAAGAGGAGTAGGAAAATTACTCCAAACATTTATTGTTTCTTTTGGTAAAAAGTGTATCGCACCAAATGGGCCTATAGATATACCTAAAATTCCTGATATGACTGCTATCGGCAATCCAAATCTCTCGAGTTGAACAGCTAGTTTAAATTTCCTTCCAAAAATCAACAAAAAAAATATAATTAACAATCCAAAAAAACTTATCAATAGAGAATTTGAAAAAATATCTTTATTCTGTATCGAAAAAATATTCAATGATTTCAAAAACATATAATTCTAAATCTAAATTAATAAACAAAATTTTTCAAATAAAAAAGGCTCCGGTAAGAGGAGCCTTTTGATATTGGTAAGAAAATTTGAAAATTAATCTTTAAGAGTAACTGTTGCACTATCAATATTACTGATAGCATTTGTAACTCTCTTGAAATCAAAGCCTAGTGCTCTTAAAGCGTGCCATAGATGACCTTGAATAAAGAAGAATCCAAAATAGTAATGAACATTAGCTAACCATGCCCTTGAAGTGTACTCACCATCAGGAAGATCAACAGTATCTACCCAATAAGGAGAAATACTAAACTTCAATTCAAGTGGTTCACCAAAGAATTCAGTTGGATAAACTGTTGTGTTAGCTGCACTCCAGAAGGCTGCAATAATAGCCATCCAGCCTATTCCAGCTAGTGACCATGAGAGAACAGCTTCTGCAGAGAGAAGTCCTTTACCTTTAAATTTGGTATATTCACCAACTTGCTTAGTAGCAATATGCCAAGCACCACCAGTGATCTCAACGAAAGCAAGAAAAGCATGGCCTCCCATTACTTCTTCAAGGCTATCAATAGTCAAAAAGTCTGTTTGGTGATTCCAAATTTTGGCCAAATTTAATTCATACTCAACCTGTCTTACAGAACCAATAGCTGGATCATAAATTCCATGAACCCTTGCCCATTCAACAAAAGCGATAACTGCGAAACCAAGAATAATTAAATGGTGACCAAGAATAAATGTCAATTTGTCTGGATTATCCCATTCAATATTGAATTTTCTAGCTCTTGCTACATCAGAATCTTCTAGATTTCCAGGAAGAAGTAAAGAGTGTAAAAGTCCTCCGGCTGCTAAAACCATAGAAGAAACTAAGTGAACTATTGCTATCGCTAGAACAGGTTTAGTATCTCCCATCGCAACACCATTAGCATCAAACCCTATTCCAAGAGTTGCTAAGTGAGGAAGAACGATTAGAGGTTGATGACCCATTGGGACGCTTGGGTCAAATCGTGAAAGTTCAAAAAGGGTGAATGCACCCGCCCAGAAAACAATTAATCCTGCATGAGCTACATGAGCAGCAATGAATTTTCCTGAGCGATTTGCTACACCTGAATTACCAGCCCACCATCCATAGGTAGTATCTGGATTTCCATAGGTTTGCATTTAGGAATTGATTAGCTTAAACGTTTTGAGAATACTTTATATTTCACCAAACAGTTGAATTCATAACAAAATTGTAAAGGTTAGTAATCCTAACTATTACTAAACAAAAATTATTCGTAGGGCAAGACAAGAGTAAAGAAGGTAGATTTAATGAAGAAAAATTATTCTCAGAGATATAAGTTCTATCAAATAAACCAGTATTTTTAAATTCAAATAAGTTAAATAAATTTCATTTTGCTGACATTAAACGATGTTTTGTTTCATTACACCGTGGTGGTTATTGCCTCATTTTCAAACAATTATTAAATATGGGATAAGACATCTAATATTATGACTACTTCTCAAGAGTCTTCTAGAAAATTTTCACTAGAAATGAAATCTGAAGTTCATTACAAAAAGGCTGCAAAATCTTACAGAAAATCGAAACAATATATAAATATGATTAACTTATATCCAACTTTGCAAAACACTCTTATTGAGTGTAAGGATGAGAATCTAATCGAATGAATATTTTATATATTTTCCCAAATTAATCAGGATAATATCATTTTTAGGCTGCGATATTATAGTTTTCTTCAGAATAAAATTTATTAATTATTTCTCTGCACATTTTTATATTGTATAGCGCTTTGGGTTTCCAAGGTTTTTTCTGACCGAGTGGAGAGCTTTTCCAATGAATCCCAGGCTTGAGTATTCCATTTTCACGTAAAAAAGAAAGTTTAATTTCAGTTATTCCCAGTTTTTCAGAGGTCAACTCAGATGAGCTCCACATATCCCCTAACATTGAATTAAGTAAATATTATTAATCCTTGATAACGTTAATTTTATTTTTTTGAAAGGGGTAAAACTTTTAAATAATTATTAAGTAACAAAAAACCTAGTATTTACAAAGAAAAGAGATTTGAAAGATTTATATCAAATTAAGAAATATTAAATAAAGAATCTTCATTAATGAATATCTCATCGATACCCTTTCCTTTATTGATGGATTTATAGTTAACGTATTCTTCTGTAATCGATTGATGCTTTGAAAGATTGATCCAACCCTTGTGCCAATTTCCACTATTTATTAATTCTTCATAAGTAGTTTTTAAGTTAATTTCAGAATCAAGGACAGAAACCATTAAAAAACTAATATTTCCTTTTTCTTTAGTCTCATTTACTAAAACAAAATGTCTTAATCCATTTATGGTTTTATTAGAAGTCCAGTAATTTTCCATAATTATTTTTTCTTAATGTTCCCCTCAGAATTTTTTCTAGATATTTTCTTATATTCATTTCTAATTTCGTCTAATAAAAGTTTTCTTTTATCCATGTAGTTAAGAGAATCTTGTTTTGTTAAGTTATATCTTTCTTTTTTAGTTAAATTCATCCAATTATTAAGATTCTTTTTATTGAAAGTTGTTATTTTTTTAGAATTAAAAACTTTTTGTTTTCTATTTAATTTAAGAAAATTCCTTAAATTAAAAAAAATAAATATAAAAAGAAAAATTATCACTATCTTCAAGAACATCACTTTACAAGTAAGTTATTGTTTATCCAATTTTCTAATTTAATATCATTCTCAAAAGATATAACCTCCTCTTCATTCCCATTACCTGATTGATCAAAGAGCCTTATAATAAATTCCCCATTAACTGCCTCATCATCACCAATAACAATAATACTTTTAGATTTAAGTTTATTTGCCTTTTTAAATTGCTTAGAGAATGAGGCTCCGCTTAAATCTAACTCAACTAACAAATCGTAATTTCTTAATTTTCTAGATAAATCCATTGCTAATGATTCAGCAATTAAGCCTTGATTAATGATATAGATATCAGTATTTCTTGGAATTTCAAGCTCTTTTCCTGCGAGTAAAATTAATCTTTCTAAACCAATAGCGAAACCAATTGCAGGAGTGTTTGGCCCTCCCATTTGTTTTATTAAATCGTCGTATCTCCCTCCTCCGCAAACTGTAGCTTGGGAGCCCAGAGCCCCACTAGTAATTTCAAAAGCTGTATGAGTGTAGTAATCTAAACCTCTTACAAGATTAAAATTTTCTACATAAGGTATTTTTAAAACCTCTAATTGTCTTTTTAAGTCTAAATATCTGTTATGACTTTTTTCAGATAAAAAATTAAATAATCTTGGTGCATTTTCAAGAACTTTTTTAGTTTGAATATTCTTTGAGTCCAAAATCCTCAAAGGGTTTTTAGAAATTCTATTCTGAGAATCTAAATCTAGAGAATCTTTATTTGTTTCTAACCATTTTAAAAAAGATTTTTGAAAATTTGATCTGTCATTAGTATCACCTAACGTATTTATTTCAAGATTGAGTTCTTTTATTCCTAATTTACCTAAGATATCCCAAGCTAAAGCAATAATTTCAACATCACTTCTAACTGAATCATGTCCTATAAACTCAACACCTAATTGATGAAACTGTCTTTGCCTGCCTGCTTGAGGTCTTTCGTATCGAAACATAGGACCCATGTACCAAAGTTTTTGAAGAGGATTAGACGATATTCCATTTTGTATTAACGCTCGTGCGACTGAGGCTGTTCCTTCAGGTCTTAGAGTGCAAGATCTCTCCCCCCTATCAAGAAATGTATACATTTCCTTACTGACAACATCTGTTCCTTCACCAATTCCTCTTATAAATAATTCGGTCATTTCCAATATTGGTGTTCTTATTTCTTTGATGGATGCTCTAGAAAGCTGTTCTAATAAAATTTTTTCAACGTTTTGCCACTTTATTAATTGATCAGGAAATAGGTCTACTGTTCCTCTTAGGTTTTTTAAGTTATTCAAAGTTCTAAAAAATAATTCAAAATTTTTAATTCATCTAGAAATTAATCTTTGATTGGTTATTTTGTGAGACAATTTTAATTTAACATTTAGAAAAACTATTGGGAATTAATAAAAGTAAAGAGAATCAACATTGCGGTACAAAACCAAAAAAAATTGCTTTTGGAATAGCACCTCTTGGTATAGTTTCAATAGGAATAGTGCCAATGGGAGTAATAAGTATAGGGGTAGTCCCAATGGGTGTATTTTCTTTTGGTGCAGTCGCAATGGGAATAGTCAATTTATCAGTAGTCGGGATGGGAATTATCTCTGCCGGTGTTACTACTATGGGGATATGGGAGTATTCACCTAATTCTCATAAAAATCATCATAATCATTCCAAACAAATTTCAAATTCAAATAAGGAAAATATGATGTCAGATCTATTTAACACTAAACAAGAGGCTGAAAAGGCTGCTTCAAAATACGGATGTATTGGAGCACATAAAATGGGTAATAAATGGATGCCTTGTAAGATGCACTAAATATTTTCTTAGTCAAAAATTAAATAAATATTAATTCAAAATCTCAACTCTAAAATCAAGATTTTTTGCCTCATCAGTAGTTAATTTTCTTGACCAAGCTCCTTGCACAGGACTATTCCATCTGAACCCAGCATTTTTAGCTAAAGACCTATCTTCATAACTAACCAAAGCCTTGTATAAAAACCTCGGTTCAGTAGCTTTAAGTAAAAGTTCCTCTAA